>Ga0325401_1006302_pt1 | contig 11456 bp, 3 predicted proteins | sample PopdelMetagenome_FD_205666 | JGI IMG/M metagenome (GOLD analysis project Ga0325401, IMG submission 205666) | Populus deltoides microbial communities from Bellville, Georgia, United States - Xylem-PdKOR-R2 | ecosystem: Host-associated > Plants > Phyllosphere > Stem > Wood/Secondary xylem | place...
AACTTAATTTAACTTTAGTTTGACTAAGATTAGAAAAACTAAAGAGTCAATGATAAATTTGAAACTTGTGGCTAAATTACAAGGTCAATTAGAGACTTATTTCAAGAGAAAAATAAAAATTGAAAGTTAGATCAGTCAAATTTGAATAATTTCAGAACCAATAATGAATTTGTTATAAATAATTAAAAATAAGGGTCCATATTGACTCAATTTGGGATACAATTGAAAAGGAAAATGTGGTTTAGGGAAAATTCAATCAAAATTAGAAAAAATCAAAAGTCGAGAACTGTAATGATGAAGAAGGAGGAAATATTCAAGGGACCAATTGACTTTTTATTTAACTTTGTTTCAGTCTCATTATTTTCAGTCCAACCAATTTCAATAGAGTCCAATTAAATTAAATTAATTCAATTCAACCCATTTAATTCAAGTTTTCAGTCTAATTATTTTCAATAGATTTAATTTAGTCCAAATTAATCAAGAAATTAGACCTCAAATAAATTTCAGCAATTAATTCTTATTTTTAGTTACAATCCCATCAATAAAACTAGATTTTTTAGCTCCTCAATCTCAAATTCTAGCCCATGTCTTCAATTAATTCTCCAGGAATCAAGCCCCCCTTTAAATTAGAATGGCAATCATCAGGTTCAACTTAAGAACCAACCAAAATAAATTGGTGAAATCTCAACCTTTTAGAAAGACCGATGTCAAGATTTGAATAATTTTTATGAATAATCAAATAAACAACCCTTCTATTTTTAAGGATTAATATCAAATTTCCCACAAAATGATTAGAAATGTCATAAACTAATTAACCCCCTTATTTTGTATGTATTTTGAAAATCAGAAAAATCCAAAAAACAAATGTATTTTTAGTAATTTTAATCATTTCATTATTTCCATTATTGTTTTTTAATTTTTTTGTGTTAAAAAACATGAAAATCATAAAAAAAAAATACAATAAAAATATATCTAGCTATGGTTAAAATTGGATTGATAATCAAGTATCACATGTAAAAACTAAGTCCGGGAATTTTTGGGCTAATAAAGGTTTGGATTGAAGAGGCAATTGAGAAAAAAAGATTAATTTGATTTAATTATGTTAAAATCAAAGGAAATTTGAAGTTCAATGAAAATTTTGAAACAAATAACCAAGATTAAAAATAAATTGAGGTTATAATTGAACAAGAAAATCAAAATTAAGAGTTATTTTGATTAAAATTGCAGAATTTTAGGAACTAAGGATGAACTAGTAATAAGTGATTAAATTTGGAGGTCTGAATTGATTTAATTAAGTATACAATTGAAGTGAAAAGGGGAATTTAGGATAAATCCGATTGAAATTGCAAGAATTCAGAACATAAGGATTAAATTGAAAAGAAGCTAAATTGGAAAGATTATCTTAAGGGATTATATTAAAGGAAATTCAAGATTTAAAGCCCTGATTAAATGAATTGGAAAAACACAAAAGTTGAGTACTGCAATGAAAAGGGAGAAATATTCCATGGACCAATTGACTATTTATATAACTTCGTTTCAGTCCTAGTTATTTCATTCCAATCAATTCAATCCAATTAATTCCATTTCAGTTCAATAAATAACAATTGAGTCCAATTGTTAATTTCCAATTAAATTAATTAGTCTAATTCAGTCCACTAACTTGGTCTAAAATAATTCAATTTAGTCTAGAATTCAATTAAGCAATCCAACAATTAAACCCAGATTTCATTCTCCAATTCCAACTCTCAATCCCAGATTTCAAGCCTCCCTCATCAATATTTGGCACCAATCTGCAGCCTGGATTGATCTTCCAACAAAGCAAAAATGTGTGATTTTATTCTTCAATATACCAGGCTATGATTAGGGAGAAAAGATTTGATTTTAATGACAACACCAGAGAAAGGATCAAGAATTTCTTCATGAACGAATACTATAAATTTTTCCAGTATCTTCTCCACGCTTGAAACCCATTGTCCTCCCCCGCGTACCAAAAACCAGTCTCTACCCAAAACCATAGTCAAAACCCGAACTACAACAACACCACTATAGCTAAAAAAGACACATCATCCTCTCTAATAACATGGCCATTGTCTGAAAACTTAATTAAGGAGCCACCATAACCACATTTTCATTTTCATTTTCATTTTCATTTTAAAAATTTTTCCAGCCCTGATTCATCATCAACCTCCACCTTCTCCACATTAAATCCACTAAACTTCTTTCATATTTTCCATACCATTATTTTTCCTTTAGCCATTATAGACCCAATCAGCCCCGATTTCAACCACATCCGAACACCAACCACGGTGACACAAACCAAACACAACAATCCAACCCTCCATCTCTTCTCTCATTTTCATTTGCTGCCCAATACGATTTTCTAAACTGTATTATTTATCTAAATAAGCTAAATAAGTTTTTAACTGTGTTACATTTTTATACTGTTCTACTTAAAACAAAAAAAAAACCCCCTCCAATACCAACCGGTGTGGAAGTTGTAACCCAACAAGGTATTTGACATTTTCTCCAGGTGTGGTGGGTATGATGGCCGGGGGTGGGGTTGACGTTTGACAGAGACACGCGGGGATTTGGAGTAGAGATGGTGGATCTTTCAAGGACGGATCGGGTCTAATCAAGCAAAGTCAAGTCTGTAGTTTCGCTTTTTATATTACACGTTATTATGTGTTTACGTAAGAAAAGGAGATCAGAGAAAGAAATCTCTGTGACTGTATCTGTTCTTTAGGAGATAAAACTGATCACTGCAACTTATCTGGTTGCCTAGAATTCAGGGGGCTTTTATCTAGGATTGGGAATGAAGAGGTTGGATATGTAAGGGTCAGTCAAAGCTTAGGCTTTATTTCTGAACTAAGCAAAAGCAAAAGACTCTTTCTCTGGACCAAACCTGTGACCTTATCTGCTCGAAACCCAAATAATACTAAACTAGGAACATCAGTGGCCACGCGCTATAATTAAGAGCCGTGCAATCACTCTTCCATCAAATAGCAAATCCAGTTAGTACTAATTAAAAACAATGATAATATTAATAACCTCACGAATTATAATTATATATATCTCACAATTTATTAGCCATGGAATCACTCCATTATCAAATAATTCAATATTAAAAAATATAAAAAAATTAACTAAAAAAAATAACAAAAAAATATGAATTAACTTAGGTTAACCCGTTAACCCTAACCATATGTATAAGATTGGGATAACCTAATGAAAAAAATACCAATTTTCAATAAATCAGATATTGAAAGATGAAATTGAAATAAATTATTTTTTTCTTAAAAAAGAAAAAAAATCAATATTTAAAATCAATGACTCTAATCATGAGTCCAAAACTAATCCTATGAAAGAAAAATCATAAAAAAATAAAAAAGAAAAACTATATAAAAAAAGGATTAAAAAAGGAAAAAAACACCAAGCAAGCGATACTCCTAAACATGGTCTAATCTCTAAACCTCATAAACTGTGAAATTTTAGACTCGAGTTCAATTAAGAAGTTTAATTCCTATCCAATTTAATTTTGAATGATGAAATCATGAAAAAAATATCAATTTAAAAAACTTGACAAAGCAAAAAAAAATATCAATAAAAAAATATATAGATCCAATTTTATAGAAAACAAACCAAGGATGAAGTAGTTCAGAAACAATCTAAATAATGATCCAAAATAAAATAAATAGCAATCAAAAGAATAGGGACCAAATTTAAAGGACTAAGAAGTGGTAAGGGTGAAATTGAAAAAACATGTAATTCATAAATTATTCAAAATTTAAAAAAATAATAATAAAAAGAATTGAGACCAAATATAAAAGAAAAATAAATTACAAGGTCTGGTCTGAGTTTTTCTAGGGGTTGTCACTAAATTCAAGAAAGAAAGAGAGAGAGAAAAAAATGGATGTTAGCATCAAATCAGAAGCATGTTCAATAGATGCGTCACCCCATCACGGAGGTGGCGTCGAGACATTTCAAACACTATCGTGAAAGACGACTTTTAATGGGTAAACAACTTTACACACACCTCTAAAAGGTGCAAGGCTCATCCACTCGCTAGTGTGTGCTCCACATATGTAAACGTGTTTTTTTTTAATATCAATTGTAATAATGCTTCTGAGTAACATTCAAATTAAGAATAAAACCAATATAAAAGTAAAAAAAAAAAACATCGTGAGAGAATTATGTTGATTTTGTCTTTAAGAGAAGAAAAATAATTCTACTATTTTAGTAAAATTGAAAAGACCATAACACCCCTAATTGAAAGGCATTATATATATTTTTTTATTTTAGAGGTAAATCAGTGATTTTACTGTGCATAAAAAAATGATACTAACCTAACCCTGCATAAATTGTTAAAGACAATTGCATCATAATGAAAAAAGATCATCTTGCCTCCAATATATAATTTAAAGGTTTTTTGAGTTAGGAATAATTTTGTCAAATCAGTATTCCAATAAAAAAATGATTTGTTCCTATAACTATAGCAATTTTCCTTCTAGCTTTAGGTTTTGTTAATTTGGTAGGAGAATTAACTTTCCTTTTAACTATTTTTTGGACATTATGAAAAACATATTAAAAGAACATAAAAGTTTCATTTTGATCCCTTCATTTTTAACTCTTTTTTTTAATCTTTTGTCCATGTTACTTTAGTTTATTGTGCTTTTATCCTAAATTTTATTTTTGCCATATATTAATCTATAGAAGTTGAGAGAAGAAAGAGAAACTTCTTAAGAAGTTAAGGAGAGAAAAAACTCTTGAGTGATTAGATTTTGACTACCAATAACTTTGATTTTGATGTCTATATATTCGTCTTTGAGAGAGGAAATTAATAGAGGTGGTTTCCACCTTATTGATGCTGGAAAAAATAGACCAAACCATGAAAAATTATTTTAAATTTGATTTGATTTTAAGTTTTTTGGTTAATTAAAATATGTTTTATTATTTCAAATAGTGTTCTAGAAGTTTATAAGATTTTGTTTTCATGTTTTGGGGTGAATAAAAATGGTAGAAATCTATTTTCTTTTTCTAGCTTAAAAAATTTGAATCCTAATTTTTCAATCATTAAAGATAAGTCTTGTAATTAAAAAATTAAACCAAGTGATTATAGATCGTCTATCTATGTAAAAGACATGTCGCTCACTTAAATCTAAAAAAAAATCGTGGTTGGGCTTCTTTTTTAAAGGTCATGAGCATGAGCCTAGCCTTTTAAAGCCCAAAGTTCCTGACTTCTCATTTTTTATTTTTTTATTTAATAATAAAATATTTTTAATTAAGATTATTAATGAAATTTAAAAAATAAGCCAATTATGCCTTACTTTTCAAATAAAATCTGAGCTACTATGATAATATTTTCAATTATTGTTTTTTAAATGATATGGTTTAATATGAATATTTGTTTTTAAAAACATTGCTCATGAATATTCAAAAACAATATATAGTTTTATGTTATTTTTATATAATTTTGTAAAATTAATCATTATTTACCTTTTTATGTTGTTATGTAATTATCATGGCATAAATTTTTAATTTTTTTTATTGAAATTCTTTTTTTATATGATGATAAAATTTTATATAAAAATTATTATTTTAATAAAAACATATTTTATCTAGGAAAATACATGAATAAGGAAGAGGGGTTTTTATTAAAAAAATTATATTTTCTTCATTCATGTAAATTATTTGAATTCTTGTGAATATTTATTTTGATTATGCATGGTTTTTATTCAAAAACATCATGCTACTTATAAAAAATAATTATTTTCATCAAAATAAAAAATTAATGCTTTGATAAGAAAATGATATTTGGCTAAAAAAATACAATTTTCTCTCTAAAATTTAAATCATTTTTATTTTTAAAATATTTATTATAACAATTACATAAGTAAATAAAAATTGATTTTAAAAATCATTTCAGCAACGTGCGGGTGAATAGCTAGTAATCTTTTATTGAAAATATTTTTAAAATAAGAAAATGAAGGTGGCTAAAATTAAGGTGTTTTTTTCTTATCAACACGGTTTTTTTAAAAAAATATTGGTAAAATAACCCAATTTGAAAAAGAATTGGCAGAATAAAACAGTTTGAACATGTCATGATTGGAAAACTCAACAATCAAACTTATTTGTAATTAAAAAAATACGATATTTCAAATAAATTATGAAACAAGCTACACAAATTAAATTGAGGAATTTGCGAAGAGAAAATGGAGAGAAATAGAAAAGGAAAAAAAATAGAGAAAGATCTCTAAGGCACTTCAAAGTTTTGACCATGATACCACCATTACCATAAAAAATATCGATGAGACAAATCTAAGAGCAACAAGAAAAGTCATGAATGGTAATTGAAGTAGTTTAAACTTATTACCAACAAATATGACACCCATCACCCATTAGGCAACAAGAGTAACATAATCTGGTCACCGTTTGTGATCTTTTTGGTGTCATTGGATTTATTTACTCGAGATTTTCTTTATAGTACTGATGATGTCATAACTAGAGATTTAGTACGCTTTTGAGATCTTTTTTTTATTTGTTTACTCCTCTCTCTTTTCTTCTTATTGTAATTTATATAGCCCATTTTATAATTTATTTTAAATAATATTTTTCTAAATAATAACAAATTTGAATGTCTCATTTATGAATCACAATATATCTTATTGTAATTTATGTAACCCATTTTATAATTTATTTTAAATAATATTTTTTAAATAATAAAAAATTTGAATGTCTCATTTATGAATCACAATATATATAAAATGTGTTGTTTCACAAATTATTTTTAAAAATATGTTATATTGTTAATTATTTAAAAAATACTTTTTTTTTAAAAAAAAAGAAAATCCTGGAACTAGGGGATCCGGAAAAATCTGGGCCAGTGAGCCCGAAATGTCTTATTAAGGATGTTGGATGTTGAAGCGAAGGGGACCTGGGCGTGTGGGTGTGGGGCAGGTATAGTACCCCCGGGATTTAAGGATAGGAGAGGGCGCAATTCCCAATGGAAGTGACAGCTGCGTCGTGGCCGACAGCTATACGGTGACCTTGGAAACTCCTCTGGGTTTCTTACTAGGAAATCGCACGTGATTGATTCTCTTTTATTCCTTCCACCATAGTTTCAAATGGCACTCCGATGAGCAACCTTTACAATCACAAATATCCATGTAGAGAGAGAGAGAGAGAGGAGCCACTTGGTTACCAGGATCAATAAAGACAACCTACGCACTGGCACTTAGGTTGGGGTTTAAGGGGAAGTAAGTGATTGATGGCCTCGTTGTCTTACATGTGCCTGTGCTCAGCTGGTGTAAATTCCGAGGACATATGTTGTGGTAAGGACGCAGGTTTGGTTTTAAACCATACCCCTTAGTGCTTTTTTACCTTCTTTTTTTTTTCCCCAATTAAAGTAGCATAATGATAATAACACAGTGCAAAGCTTAAGAAATAATACGATCGTATATTATATTTTGTGACTTGTTTATAATAATAATAGTAGTAGTATTAATTTAGTTTTATTAAAATCACTTGCATCTATTTTTTTAATAAAAAATATTTATTAATAATAAATAAAATATTTTTTATAATTAAAACATGTAAATTTAGAAAAATAAAAAGGGCATGCTTCATAAAAAAAAAACAAAACAATTCATTTTGTGGTCACAATTATATGCTTATATATTTTTTTATCTTTTAGTTTATTATTTAAAAAGTTTTTTTCTGCAAACTTTTAAAAAAGTGTTTTTTTTAATTAGAAATTTTATTCTGTGGACGTTTGCAATAGTAGCTTTTTTTAATAGTAATGATAGAGTTTTTATAGATTAAAAATTCTAGCACAATTATTTTTAGCAGAGTTACATTCTTATTGGTTTTCCTTTGTTTTGACGAAGCTCTTATTCTTGTACTGTATAGTTTATAGGTATTAATTGTATAAAAAAATTATTTACTATTAATATATATATATTCATTAAAAAGATAGATACTTGCTTAATAATATCCTAGCTTAATTATACACTAATTAAAAGCACAACTTTTTTTTTTACTTGTACAGTTTATATAAGAATGGAGCACTTATTCTTGTATATATAAGAATAGAGTTTGAATTATTTTTTAGATTTAAATTTTAAAATAGCTTTTAAAATTGCATTTGTTAAATTTTTTTAAATGAGTCACAAATATCATTTGCAACTTCCTAAAATTTGTTATTTCTATATAAATTTTGAATTTTGTTATTTTCCTCAATTTTTTTAATGTCCTATTTGTTTCTTTAATTTAAAAAACTCTACCGAACTCCATGCTCAAAATTTTCATTGGTGAACACAAAAGGAAAAATAAAACAAGAAAACAAGAGGAGGAGAGGGTGCCTTTTCGACCAAAATTGCGGAGCACAATCAGTGGAGAGGAAAAAAAATACAAAAAGCAAATTAGAAAAGGTTTTTTTGGATAATTAATTAGTGTAGGTGAGAAAGAGAAACCATGATCACTAAGAGGCTTTTGAATTGGGGACCATAATTAATCACATGGCATGAGTTAATTTGATAACAATATCTAAATATTAGATAGGGTACTTAATTGAAAAATTAAATTGGTGGAGGTGATGTTGAACGAATAGTTTTATATTATTTTTTTAATATATTATTTTAAATAAAAATTGATTTAAATTTAAAACTTGTACACATTCATTATTATTTTTTATTTAATTTTATCAGAGAGAATTGAGATAATGGGATTTCAAACCCTGATCATTTAGTTATTAAAATTATTTTTATATAAAATCTGACCATTAATTAAGGTATATATAATTAAATATCGACATATATTTAAATTAATTCCTCCATGGTTTTAACGAATAGAGTTTCATGTTTTATCAAGCCATTTTTTAGTCCATATAAGAAAACGATAGAAGTGTTTGCTACTGTTTTCTTGTTTACTGTACATATCATATGCCTATCTTGTTATAAATACATTAACTATATATTAAAACAAATGAATTTTTTATTTTTTGTATTCATTTCTCATTCTCTCACATTTGTTTGTTCACTCCAACTTCATAATAACTTTCTTTTTATTCAAGGTCCCTGGTATTTTTATTGTTGTGCACTTTAGCCACTGAACTCTTTTTATTTCTATTCATTCCTTCCAAGTTATATTTTCATGCAATCAAATCCTTTCCAATTTGTTTTTATCTCTCTTGCCTTACATGTCATAAAATATTTAAACGATCAATTTAAGAGATTGAATAAAAATAATAATTGAAGCTAAAGGATCAAAATTGACATTATGGAAAAACATTGAGCCCTTTGCCACTAAAGGTGTGCAAAGCTATAATTTAGCCCCTCAAGTTTAAATTTTGCTCACAATTGGTCCTTCTCCTTTTAGTTTTTTGGGTTTTTAGTCATAAATTTTATTTTTTTTAAATTAGTAATTACTCTTCTTAATTTCATTTTTAACTTCATATTGCTTTAAGGAGATTGTTTTTTATAATGATTCAAAGAGATTATTCTAATTCATAGTGAAATATTTTTATTTTATATTTTAATAAATAAATTCTATTTACACAACATATTTATAAAATAAAAAGCATTTGTTATTAACAGCGAAAATTAACTTCTAAGATAAAATAAATAAAAATATATAAAATTAAAAAGATGATAAGAGTTAAATATTTACAGACACATATCTATCTTTTATTTTTTTAAAACTAGAAATATACAATTGTAAGAAGTAAAAATAAAAATATGTACACATGTTTGTTCGTCCGCTACGCACCATCTTCGCTATTTGGCTTTGACAAATTCTTGGCAATGCTTTATTTTGTTTAAAAATTCAATCATTTTTTTACCATTATTTTCCATTAGAAGATTATAATATAATAGTACACGTGTCTTTTTAAATAAATGAAGAAAAGATAGAGAATGAGACACACTTAAAATATTGTGTATAAACCCTTGAGTCTGCGTTGAGGTTACGTGGATCCAAGTATTGGATTTGACGTTTGTTATTCGTCTTTTTAAAGTACTTGTTTCTTTCGCAATTAGAAGAACACAGTCTTGTTCCTTCTCTGTAGGTCCTTTTGATGGACGACATGACAATTGTAAGAAAAACGAAATCTCTACCGCCCATCTCCACTCTCCACGAGCCTCGCTGTTTCAAAATAACACAGGATAAATAAATAAAAAATAAAATATAGCATAATAGTTAGAAATCGGTAAGTAAAAACAACGGTTTTTTTAAAAAATCGCTGATCTCACCAGCATTTTGTTGAAAATCTGTTGCTGAGAAGAATGGTTTTTTAAAACAATGGCTGTTCTCACATGTATTTTTTTTTTAAAAAATTGTTGCCCAGTGATATTTCATCAATCCCAACAAAATTTTAAACTTTAAAAGTAAACTCTAAACTTTAAATAAACCCTAATATATCAAACTCAACATGAAAATTCAGAAAAAAATCATAAAATTAAAAGGGTTTATACACAAGGAAGAACAGTGGGTGTTAGTTTTTTTCAACGATTTTTCCCTAATGTTATTTTTCAAAATATTTTTCTAGCTAGTTTTCTTAAATTTTTACAAATTGTGCTAATTTTCAAAAGAATCCCACAAGCCTTCTAAGTATTTTAAACTGCAAGAATTACTTTTTTCTTATAAAATTAATTTTTGATTAAAGTTGTGTTTGTTTTGAAATAAAAATGCATGACACTTTAAAAATTTCTATTCTAATTTTTAATAAGAAAAAATATCTTGTAAAGTGCTTTGATTTAAAAAATATATATATTAAACTAAGAAAACAGCATTAGTTAAAAGCAGATGTTTTGTAACTTTTTTTTTTTATGAGAATCAATAATGCATTGAAAGCAAAGCAACCATGTAGATGAACATAAGTCAAAATAAAAATCATAATTACAACCATAAAATGAAACATATGCATGCCAAGTGGTTTACTACCATATTATTTTCTCCATAGATGTGGGAAAAATAGACATGCTTTAAATTACCTATGAGAACACCGATTGAACTAATAAAAACATATTGCACTAATATCCATGGCCTCAATTTTGAGCTACAATCAAGCCATTGGTTGAGTCGGATTCAAAGAACCAGTCCACTTAATCTACATAGGAAGATGATGAGCTAAGCTGTAAAGCTTTCTTGCAACACCTGTAGGATACGAGAAGATGCACAGAAACCAACCTGTGATGTCTCTCAAAATACCTCCAATCCCTGATTTAACAACTGTTGATAATTGACATTGTGCTTTTAGCATTGATGTTAGTTAAAAGGGGTAATCTATTTTGATTAAAAAAACAAAATAGTTAATTTTTAAATTCATGTACTTTGTTCATAGAACAAATCAGATTTGATCCAAAACTACGCTGACAAAAATAGAGGATAAGTATTAGGTATTTTGATAGTTTTTGTAGTTGTAATTTGGAAAAGAATAAGTTTAATAAATTATTTTTAATTAT
>Ga0325401_1006306_pt1 | contig 11449 bp, 9 predicted proteins | sample PopdelMetagenome_FD_205666 | JGI IMG/M metagenome (GOLD analysis project Ga0325401, IMG submission 205666) | Populus deltoides microbial communities from Bellville, Georgia, United States - Xylem-PdKOR-R2 | ecosystem: Host-associated > Plants > Phyllosphere > Stem > Wood/Secondary xylem | place...
TAGAGATACAGTGTTGATGATGTATATAAAATCGAGGAGATGTGTCGAAGTCAGAGCTTCTGGCAAGCTGGACATCCACAGGTCATGGCTTTCTAAAATCTATACTTCTCTTCCCCACCTCTCTCGCTTTCCTTGATAAAAAGATGCTGAAGGCATGGAAATGGTACCAACACTGTCTATCTTCTCATCCAGTGAAGACCCAAATTGTCAGTTCTGGAACCCTTTGGGGCATTGGTGACATTGGTGCTCAATACATCACTCACTCTACGGCCACCAGCCTTCTTCCAAAATCTGTAACTTCCTTGCGAATTGGGTTTTTATCTATTTTTTATAATTGATATTTCCTTTTCTTGATTTGTCATCTGGGTATCTATCTGTGAATTGTGTTTTTTTCTCAACTATGTCAGCTTTGTTTATGGATTCTTAAAATACTGAGGCATCAATTTGACGATCTTTGGATGTCTTTTTTGCTGCTTAGCTGGTGCCTGCTTTTATCTGTATTGGTTTTATGAAGGCAGCTGCTTTACTATTGTGGATTGGACTGACCTCTTGCTTGTTATTTATTTCAAGAATGTGGCTAGTTTTCTCCTTTATTCGGATTCCACATTCCAATGGAGCCTTCTTTTTTCAGATGCCATTTATTTAGGATCCATCTAGGGATTGAGGCTTAGTGGTTGTTGACTTGTTGTTGGCCATTGTTGCGTTTAAGGGATAGTTCACTTTCCTTTTTAAGTGTGAAATTCTGTTGAATTATTTTCAATCAACCACAATAGTGGCTGTTGACTTGATGGCCATTGTTGCATTCAAGGGATAGTTCACTTTCTTGTTCAAGTGTGAAATTATGTTGCATTATTTTGAATCAATCACATTACGTAAAGAAACAATAACTGAATGCATTAACATCCTTAATTCTAGTCAGTGACAAGAGTAAATGTGCCAAACCCTGATTTCAGATATTCTGATCAATATGGCCAAAGGATTGCACATTAAAATTGATCAAATCGAGATTTTGATTGAGGGAAATATGTTTGATCATGATTGTTTTGTTTCTAAAATTCTAGTTTTTGTACCGTGTATATTTGACCTTCTTCAGTATCTTTCGATTTCAATCGGTACTTTTGCAGAATTAGCATGATGGTTTCTAAATTTAACTGAATTATCATCTTCTCTGAAGCTGGTTATATGTTTGTGTGTGTGCATGTGTGCGTGTCTGTTGCAATCATTTGTTTGAACTGACTATATTTTTTGTTTCATGTAGCAGAATGAGGGTGCAGAATTTAAAATCAATTGGAAACGTGTAGCTATCACAAGCATGTTTGGCTTTGGCTTTGTTGGTCCTGTTGGCCATTTCTGGTTCGTCCTTTTCATCTTACTATTTCCTTTGGTCATTTTAGTTGGATCCTTTCGGGCTACTGCATAGTTTTTCAGCTACCAAAGACAGCCTTCTGAGCTCATGTGAATAAATGGTTTCACCTAGGTCGACTGTAGACAGTATAGGCATGGAAAATGTTATTGAATCATCACATGGTTGTTTGAAACTGGATTTTATCTTTTAACTGGAAAGCTAACTTCAAAACAAAAATGAAACTGCCAGAATCACCATGCACAAGTATCAGAGGATCAAATCTTGTGTTTTACATGTACGAAACTTTTTTCTAGGTATGAAGGCTTAGACAGGTTTATAAGGCTGAGATTTCTACTGCAACCAAAGTCACCTCGATTTGTCGCCACTAAAGTGGCTGCTGATGGCATAATTTTTGGGCCCTTCGATTTGTTTGTGTTCTTCACTTACATGGGTTTTTCCACGGGCAAGAATGTTGCTCAGGTGAAGGAAGATGTGAAGAGGGACTTCCTCCCAGCCTTGATCTTGGAGGGTGGCGTGTGGCCAATATTTCAAGTTGTGAATTTTCGGTATGTGCCTGTCAGGTACCAACTCCTCTACGTCAATGTGTTCTGCTTGATAGACAGTGCTTTCTTATCCTGGATTGAGCAGCAAAAGGATGCTCCATGGAAGCAGTGGTTCACATCTTTTCAGCCTTTGAAGGAACGAGGAGGTGAGGTCTGACTATACTGTCTTACTTAGTTACCCCCTACTTGTATCGTCTCTCATCAGTGATCATATTGGTAAATTGCAACAAAATACATGTGTAACATCAAATGAGAATTTTACAATCAACCACAAAGTGTCCATTTGAAACTTTAGAAGTTAGGATTTGAGACTGGATCGATTGGTTGTAACTGTGAGGGCTGGATCAATTTTTACCCCTAATGCAATGGAAACAAAACCAAGCCCGAGTTTTGGAATGGCGTTTTTCAAATCTTCTAAACTGGCTGCAACTGCTGTTGGGTTGCCAATATTGGTTTCTGATTATTGTGTTTTTTCTGTCATAAGAACTTGGAAACTGTCAGCAATGCAATATCTGGACTTATAAGCGATTGATGCAACAATTGTCACAAGGATTTGATTATGCAAAGTGAGTGTTACTGGTTTCCCCTTGTAACAAAAGCCAGCTGCAAATCGGTTGAGTTTCCCACACCGCATTAGTATCACCGACTCACCACCACCACCAGCGGCTACACAAATTATGTCATTAATAACCCTCTTCTCGTCTCACCTTCTTCCCTCGCATGTTGACTTCATACTGATTATTGAACTATAAAACGAAAGGATCAGATGCCTCAGAACCGGCAGATGGTTCTATTATTCAAATCCCCGAGAACTAAAATGGAATTTCTGCTATACCATAGTCAAAGATATGCGTTTATGCAGTAAAATTGGTCTCTCTTCTTCAACTGAAAATAGATAAAAATTTCCAATATTACTCAGTTTTTATATTATTCCAGGTTTACCCTTTACTACTAACTAACTAACCAACAAAAAGCTGAACTTTTTCATTTTTTTATTTTATTATTTCTCACTTCTCTCCTTTTTTTATCCTCTTATATTCACATATATGTTATAATATGTTACAAAAACATTTAGAAATATAGTGGCAGATTAATTTTTTTTAATATACAAAAAAGTACAAGTTGTAGTTCTAATAGGTTAACCATGAAATCTTCCGAACTGATTTCTTATTAAACCTGGATTTAAAATTAATCAATGTAAAAGTTACTTCAATACAACCTAGTATCCAAAGACAAGTAGATAACTAATAAAAAATGTGGTTTGACTTAAAAAAATTAAAATGATATTTTTTTTAATATTAAGACGATATCATATTAGATCAACTCGGGCATTGCAACTTAACCCATCAAACTCGTGACCTGAATCATGAGTTTTACTAGATTTAACAACTTTGTTTTTTTAAAAAAAAAACTATGATAAAAAAAAAATAGAAACTCGTAAAATTAAGCATCGGTCAAATATTGAGATTTTTGTTTGAGACTGTAATAACCTCATATAATGCAAATTGAAACAAATTATAAACATCAATTCAAAATTTATTAAATGATGAAAAATGAAATTAAAAAAAATAAGGAATTCAATCTAAAAAAAATGAAAGATAGAATTAGAGAGTGAGAAAGAGAGAGAGAATATGAAAAATGAGGGAGCTGATGAAACCCCAAATCTTCTAGTTATAGATAATACTAGATATGTTGTCTGCAAAAAACTTTTCATAAAAAAAGTGCTAGACTAAAATAAATCAAAGTCTCAAAACATTGATTCAAATGGTAATTTAAATAATATAAAAAAAACAACCATAAATAAACTAATGAAAAAAAAATTAAAAAAAAACCATACATAAGTCTATCCGGATTGTCAAGTAACTCAATGCTAACCTAATAAAAAGAAAACTGTAAAAAAAAAAAGTAAAACTTAAAAAAAAATCAGTTTAAAACAAAAGGGGAAAACACCAAGAAAGCACAGGCGAACCTTCTAAACCTGATTTAATTTTAAAAACTTGCAACTCGTTAAATCCTAGACCTAATTATATTAAGAAGCTTAACTATTAACCAATTTAATTTTGAATGATAAAATCGTTGAAAAAACATTAATGAAAAAACTTGCAAAATGAAAAAAAAATTGGGGATAGAATTTGAAAGAAAAACAACCACGGAGGATGAAATTTGAAAAAAAAATAATTTCAAGCAAAATAAATAGCAATTAAAAGAATGAGTACCAAATTTGAAAGATAAAAAAATCATAAGGGATGAAATTGCAAAACATTTGTAATTTGATAGATTATTTATAGATTAGAAAATGATTTTGGTGAAATTGAAAAATATTATAGAGGGCTACCCAATAAAATCAAACCTAAAAATAAATAAGAAAAAAAAAGGATTAAAAATAAGCTCAAAAAAAAGGGAAAAAAACCAAGCAAATCTAGGTAAACCTCCTAAACCTAGTCTAATTTTTAAAACCTGCAACTTGTGAAATCCCGAACCTGGATTCAATCAAGAAACTTATCTCTCAACAAATTTAATTTTAAAGAATAAAATCACAGAAAAAATATTAGTAAAAAAACTTGCAAAAGAAAAAAACAACAAAAAGAATGAGGATAAAAATTTGACAGAAAAAACCAAAGAAGGATGAAATTGAATTTAAAAAAAAAATTCCAAACAAAATAAATTGCAATTAAAAGAACGAGAACTGAATTTAAAAGATTAAAAGTCATAAGGGCTAAAATTGAAAAACATTTGTGATTTGATAGATTATTTATAGATTAAAAAAATATAGAGGTGAAGTAGAAAGAAATTGTTGAGGGCTAACCCAATAGAATCAAACCGTAAAAAATAATAAAAAAGAATTAAAAAAATAAAAGAAAAAAAAACCAAGCAAACCCGGCGAACCTCTTAAACCTGCTCTGATTTCTAAAATTCACAATCCATGAAATCTTTGACCCATATTCAATTAAGAAATCTAATTTTCAACCAATATAATTTTGAAGGATGAGATCGGAAAAAACATACTTCAAAGAAAAAACTTGCAAAAGCAACAAAAATAATGAAGATAAAATTTGATAAAAAAAACTCAAGAATGGTGCAATTAAAAAAAATAATCCTAAATAAAATAAACAAAATTAAAAGAATGATTGTCAAATTTTAAAGATAAAAAAAATTGATAAATTAAAAAAAATCATAAGAGGTGAAATTAAAAATATATATATATATAATTTAATAAACTATTTATATATTTAAAGATGTCAAGGGGTAAAAAAATTATAATTTGATAGATTATTTATAAATTAAAAAAATAATAGAAAATGAAATTGAAAGGCATTTATAATTTTATAGCTTACTCTAAAATAAAAGGAAATAATAATCAAAAAGAATTGAAAAAGGGTGTTCTGAAATTTTGTATAGGCTAGCGCAAAACTCAAGGAGGAAAGATGAAGGAAAAAAGAAAAAATATAAACGCCAACAATAAACCACCATGAATCTTGAAAAATACATTGTACAACCGAGTAAAAGATGTCAATATCTTTCAAACACCACCCTAGAAAACGATGTTTAATGATTGAACGACCCCTCACACGCCGCCTTAACAACACGGGGACCATCCAAGCACACACCATAAGTTTTTTTTTAAGCTTATATTTAATAAATATATTTTACAACAATATCTCTAAGTATCCTTGAAAATTACAATAAAAACAATATAAAATAACTAAAAATTACAATAAATGACATAAAAAACCCTTAGATGAAAGTTCTATTTATTGATTGTTTTTAAGGGCATTAAAATAATTACATTATTCTAAAAAAAATTAAAAAAATACAAAAATATCCTTTGGTATGCATTAGATTATTCAATTATAAGGTTAAATGAATAATTTTATTGTACATTAAAAAAAATTATCAAACTAACCTTATATAATTTAGAAAAAACAATTATATCATAGTAAAAAAACCATCTTATCCCCAATACATAGTTCAAAGTGTTGTTCAAAGTTTTAATAGCTAATTAGCAGTAATAATACTATTACAATAAATAGTAATTTGTGTCACTTTCCTTCCACTTTTAGTTTTTTTTTTTTAATAAAAACTTTACAACCAAATTTAAAAGGTGGGTTACTTAATGGTTAGGAATAATATTGAAACTTTCAGAAAATTAAAAGGGTAATATTGGAAATCTCAAACTACAAATAGGGACAAAATTGAGGCTCATGGGGGTAGAAAGTCACATACAATCACCCAACAAAGGTTCTAAAATCTTTAGGTGGCATCCATACCGAGGTGACCTCGTACCATCTTAACCCATGAGCTATGCAAACTCGGACTTGGCAAGCCAAACGGCACAGGTATTGCCCTCCCTGTATATGTGCTTGAAAATAACCTCCAATGCTCTGTTACGTAGCAGCTTGATTTTTGTAATAAAAGGTTCATTAGAATGGTCCTGACAACATATTAATGACTCAAGATTACATGAATGAGCTGTGACCTCCCCCAAGTGGCACTGTTGGCTTGAATTCGCAAGACACCATCAAACAAGGGCAGTGCTTGAAGCCAATACTCTGAAACAATAAAAATATGGTATCAGAAGGAACAACTGCCAATCATAAGCACACAACAAAATGGAAGGAAGATGCAACAATCACAGCACGCATAGTTAAAGAAAATAACTAAGAATGAACTAAAGAAAGTGTATTGCGCAGGTGAATCAATCACATAATTGTTCATGAAATGCATCAACATGAAGGAGAATCAGAAAAGAGGTTAAGTTACCGGGATGCTAAGTAACAGTCCTTGATGATTGACTAGGACTGGGAGGCTTCTCCTAGCAGCAACTGGTATCGATTTCAACACTTCAAGAGCTTTTTGTGCTGATAGCTCCAGATTTTCCAAATGCAGGCTTCTCTTCTCTGATATTTGCTCCATTGTACTGGATGAAAGAACTTTTTGCTGTTGTAAGTTATCCAAACTTGGGCACTTTGACAACTTAGCAAGATAAAGCCAATCAGATTCGCTCATGCGCCGCACCTCAGCAACCTTGTCATGGCCAATCCCACAAGAACAGCTATGGCATTCCTGACTTTCCCCTCCTAAATCCGCAACACAATTTTCTGTCCCTTCACCGACAGAAACATGTTTGCTCAGTTTCCATGTGATCCAGAACCTGTTCATGAAATAACATGCTTTTCCAGGCTGAAGTAGTTCACTTGGGGATGCAATGATAGATTCAACCTTATTTTTTGACTTATAGTCCACCTTATCTTCAGCTTTAAGCTTGAAATGTTTGATTTCATCCCTCTTCAGTAAAAGAATGTCTCTATAGGTTGACTCACTGATAATGTTGAGTGTTTTGGCTTCACTTATGACTGATTCAGATGCATCTAAAAAATGCACATCTGATGAATCTGGAACAAAACGATTTGAATATGATTTTCCATCTGCTATAATTTGCTCCAACTCATTTCGGAAATACTGCTTTTGTTCTCCATTTAAAAATGGGTAACTCAATTCCATTTTTGAATTCAGAGGACAATCAACAGAACAACAAACAAGGATTTTTGTCCCCCTAGACCGAGGAGCTGGACAAAGGTAACATCCAGCAGCTGTAAAGGAGGTCTGCAGGATTGTCAAAAATATTTCTGAATCAACAAAATAACAAATATTAATAAAAAAAATTTGGAAGATTCTTGGAATTATACATAGTCAACACTCCAGCATGCAACATCAATCTAATGATGGAAACATAAATATCAAAATACATAGATAATAAAGGAAATTACACACAATGATTTCACAAGTATCCTCCCTTTTCAAAGGGATTCCAAAAAAAAATATTTGCTCAATAAAGTTACTTTTCCAATTCAAAATCCAAAGCTGTCCTGGGAGAATCAGATAATTGAATTTTAGCATAAGCTAGGTTATTTCCCGCGCTATCTTGCGGCTTGGACCAAAAAAAAATTGAGCGTAAAAAAATAATATCTAAACCTTAGAAAACTTTTCGACATTGTCCACCAACTCGGTACAATAGTACTCCCAACCTAACTCTTTTATTTTTCTAAGTTTTAAATTAAATAGTGTGGGAGTTATCTTGACGTGACTTTGTAGACTAGATAGGTCCAAAGAAAAACAGAAGAAACATCCCATGTTAACCCTAGTCAAACCGACAACACGGGTTATGTTGAATTAATTTTTCTATGTTAGTATATGATAAAAAATACAAAAACAGATTTACAATCAATCCAATACTATAGGATAAAACTCAATAAAAACCCAACATTAAGAGATGGAAATAGGAAAAAAAAAAAGATAAAAAACAAAGGGTAAGAAAAACCCAAAAGGTCAATAAAAAAAAGCCTAAGTGCACAAGACTGGTTTAACTATTCATATAAACAGTGAAATAACACTATTTTATTCAACAGACAACCTGTCATTTGCCTTTTTAAAAAAAAAAAAAAAGAAACGGCAAGTAGTTTGTCGAATAAAAGAGTGTTATTTCCAGCATGCCTAGAGCTCGAACCCACGTGCTAACCAAGTTAACTATGGGAAAAAGATGCTATAAAGCGATTAAAAAAAAATATGAACACAATTGACTATTCATATGAACAATTAAAGCGACCCACGCTATTTAGTTGTTTTGTTAATTTGAAATGAATTCTAGAGCAAAGTAGAAGGGAACTACTCTAGTAAAATCCTTAACATGACTTTATATTGAAATATTAAACCATCATGCACGAAATGTGTCAGCTTTCTTATATTGTTAGAATATAGATGTTAAATGCAAATGTTTGACTTGAGGAAAAAAATTGAAGAGAGAAAACACCAGTGCTTCCTCAAATGTTACATAACAAAGCCAATAGATAATTACATAAGAAAACAAGCACAAGAGTGCAGAAACTAACAGTACCTTGCATGGGACAGTGCGAATGTAGTGTAACAACAATTTTGAAGTACTTCCTCTTATGGGTCTGTTCCTCTGAGAGACATACTGATAGATTCAGATAAAAATTGTTACAAGGAGCATCCAAACAATTTTATATCATAGAAGTCCTTGAGGAAAATGATCAAGGTGTAAAAACATCAACTAATATTGATTAATACCTGCAAGATCAACGCAACAAACTTTGACAGGCATATATCTGTAACTTTTGATGGATTAAGAATCTCTAAATCGACGATGGCATACCCATGCTGCTGAAACAATAATCACAATGCCCCAACCAACAACAACAAAAAAGGAAAAAAGGTAAGAAGAATAGTGAATAATTTTATAACTGCAATGAAACATACAAACCAAGTTCTGCAAAAATATGCAAGCTAAAGTAAAATTAGGAACTAAAGACATTAAAAGATGTCTAAAAGACAAAAGCAAACTTACATCTACGATGGTCACAGCCTGATTTATCAAATTATTACAAATTTGGTCAACATATGCACGTGTTCTTCGACAGGCAGAAATAACACCTTGTAGTTCAGACTGGAAGGTATCTGAAATGTAAGAGCTAGTTGTTTGAGAAGGTTAATACAGTGCATATAGCATTATCATGACATTAGCTGATAATGCAAAGCACAGACTGACTCAAGCCTTTCAGTATTCTTTGTGAGAAAACAGTTATATAGTAAAAATTCTAGATTCCAGATAACATCAATGTTGTATATGGAAAAGCCCTATCCAACTTTGGAATGTCAAATCTACAACTCACATGATGACAAATTTCCTAATGACATTCGAATCCTATTCCGAGCAAATACTGTGTTTTGATTTGTTGGATCTTCCACCCAGTCCTGGCCAGACTCTTGACATATCTGAAAAGTAGAAAATAGAGGTTAGTGGTGTTAAGATGTACAAGGAAAAGAATAGCCTCAAAGGACAAAATTTACCATAAACCCAAGGATTAATGTATTTCCACAGCATGTGTTCTTTTGCACTGACCTTGTACAAAATTTCTTTAGAAAAATGCAAGAGTGGTCTCACTATTAGTATCCCTTTGTTCTTTGAACCTTCACGGTAAAGATGGGTGCTTTTGGAGAACATTTGCGAAGTAAATGCCATGCCAGCAAGTCCAAGCACGCCACTGTTGCGAGATAGTCTAAGAATGAACAACTCGGCCTGCATTTCTCACATCTCAGTATATATCTAGAGTTTGTAAAAAGAACTCCAAGTAGAATCAACTGGAAGATGCAACCATAACACAATCATTACCATGATCTTATGATTACTCTCTGATTTTGACTTGACTATCAATAACATTTAATATATGAAATTAAGATGTGTGCATGTTGAGATAAAGAGACATGTAGAGAGAGAGTTGACAAGCAACAGTCCAAACCTGGTCATCCGCATGATGTGCAATAAGCAACACTTCAATCTGATGTTTAGTGCAAACATTTTGGAACACTTCATACCTGAAGTTCAAGCACAAGGGCAAATAAAACGTAAATTGTTGATATCCATATGTGAAGAATGAATGGCCCTAGCCACAAGTCCCCTAAGTTAGGGTCCAAACTTCAAATGAAAATCTACTAACCTCTTCTCTCGAGCCTCTTCTAACAAGTGACCTTGTTTAGGCTTCCCATCCAACCAACTACACTTTGCAATCTCACATCTGATTCCTAAACGAAGTTTGTGTTAGAACTGAAGTCACTAACTCAAACACATGGCATAGTAAAAGATCAGAATTTGAAAGTATACCCATTTCAGTAACTCGACTAGAAACAATATGTGCCTCCTCATTACTCTCTTCTCGCAGCCCATGGTCAACAATTACCCCCAAAATCCCATTAATAAAACCATCATCACTTTTGCCAACAGCATTAGCATTAGCACCATCAGTTTTCCAACCAGCAGTTAGGAAACAAAGTGCCATGCTATCAGGGCCACCGGATACTCCTATAGCTGAAAATCGAAACAAACAAAAACACCAATCTTTCTCCGTTAGTTTCTGTAGTCGAGAATGGTTTAAAAGGAATCCAGCAAAGGAAGAAAATAAATTTTAAATCCTCTACCTTTATTTTTACATTAGATAAGCTAAATTTTGAAATGTTGCACAAGCCATACATATCTATGCTGACTTGAAGAAGCCAAAGTATATATCTCAAAAAAAAAAAAAAACCGAGTAGCAAATAATTTAGCTTGAGTTTTTTTGTGATATATATTGAAAACGCAAGACAGAAAAGGTTAGAAAGGACAGAAAATACTGACCAATACGGTGGTGAGGCTTGAGTCCAGCCATAGCCATTCGCTGAGAGAAAGACTGCTTGTATTCGGTGATGACGATTGGGTCTTGGGAAACCGAACATTTGCAGCAATAGAAGCGAGTTGAGGATACACGGGAAGGTAGATGGAGACGATAAGGAAGAGGGTTTTTGCATTTGGGTTTTGAAACTGAAAGTATTGTTGTGAAGGAAGTGGTGGTGGCTCTCGCTTGCGTTGTCAGGATGAGCCCTCGCGCCATCTGATACTCTGATACTCTCACTTCTCGGCCTTGCTGGTGACTACTACTAGACTACTAGTAGGTGCCGTCTTGAGTGACTTTGGATTTTAAGATTAAAAAAA
>Ga0325401_1006308_pt1 | contig 11449 bp, 3 predicted proteins | sample PopdelMetagenome_FD_205666 | JGI IMG/M metagenome (GOLD analysis project Ga0325401, IMG submission 205666) | Populus deltoides microbial communities from Bellville, Georgia, United States - Xylem-PdKOR-R2 | ecosystem: Host-associated > Plants > Phyllosphere > Stem > Wood/Secondary xylem | place...
TTCCCACCGCACCTAAGAAAATATTAATTATTTATTTTCCTCTAACTCTTTAATTAATTAGAATTCAAGATTGCAAGTGTTTTTCTGGGATGAATAGATATCAATTTTAATTCAAATATATATATATTTTCTTCTATTATTTTCTATAACTGGAAATCGGTTTTTTCTTCTATTATTTTCTATAACTGGAAGTCAGATGAATAGCTATTTTAATTGATAAAATACCAAAGGATAAACAAATTCATGGAAAACTATAATTTATGTAGCAAAAGGAGCCTTAACGTGGAAATAATTAAGTTTAGAACTATCTTAATTCCTAAAATAAAATATTTTAAAGCGTCTTGTTTTATTTTTTATCTTTTAAAAACCACGACACGTGCCTTTCAAATTTTCCTTTTGAATGCCAGAACCAACTTTAGCCTTTCTAATGACTTTTTTAAATTCAATTATATTGTCAATTATTGTTCGTCTACGTAGCTATATAATGAGTTCACTATTCATCTTCTTACATAGAATTGTAGAATTGTTTATTAGAACAATGATTCTTTCTTATTTCATTAATATTAGATTTATTGAATATTAAGTTTCATAATTTATTTTAATTTACTTTCATAAACTATTCCGATCTTATGATTCAATCAATTCATGAGTTTGGTGGGTTAACTTAATATTGTTTTGGATTTTTTAATTTATTTTATTTTTAATTTCACATTTTAACATTGAACTGCACTAGAAATTGAGTTTCATAACTTATTTTAATTTATTTTTTATGAGTTTATCTCAATATCATGACATGAGTTGCAAGTTTGGTCGGGTAACTCGGGTTGTTTTTTGAGTTTTTTTTCATTGCCATCCTTTAAAATTGATTTGATTAGGAATTGAGCATCATAATTTATTTTAATATTTATGAGATATTCTTGATCGTGACTCGAGTCGTAAGTTTGACAAGTTAGCTTGGATTGACTACAATTATTATTTTTTTAATTTATTTTTTTCAATTTCATCCATCAACATAGGGTTGATTGAAAATCGGGCTATATAATTTATTTTGATTTGCTTTCGATTGGGTTATTCTAATCTCATGATTTAAGTTGCGAGTTTGACAAGTTAACCCGAGTAGACTCAAGTCATTTTTGGGTCATTTTTTAATTATTAGTTTTAAATCTTATCCTTCAATATTGGGTTGATTAAGGATTAAACTTCATAATTTGTTTCAATTTTTTTTTATATAGGGTTAACCTGGTCTCATGACCAGGGTTATGATTTAACAGGTTAACCCGAATTGATTTGGATCAATCCAATATGTGTCATTTCAATATTTAGAAAAGAAAATAGATGTCGTTTTAAAATTTAGAAAAGAAAGATGTTTTTTGAAAAAAAAAATAGTCAAATTATTTTTTTATCGGTAGTCTGGATTGCCTTTAGACCTTCCAAGTCAATGAAGTTATATTAAATCAATCCTCACACGGTTTAAGGTTTTTTTACTTGAAAACACATAAATAATATCTTAATATGTTTTTTATTCAAAAAAGAAAGTAATTTTAATTAAACCCGCGGTGTCATACGAACCAATGATAAAGTTCTTTCTAAATGCCAAGAGTAAATATTTTTATTGCTTAAGGGTATAATTTCTTGAGATAAATTATAATGTGAAGGGACGTACTCAATTATTCAATTTGACCTTTTGGATCGAATACGAGCCCTCGAAACACTTGGATTTAGAAGAAGAAGAAGAAGTATTTTGTTTAGCTTTGAAAAACATAAAATCAGAGCATTGAAATCAGGATTGGTTTTGGATTCGTTTAACAGCCTCAATAATGCTAGGAGAACACTCTGGCCAAAAGTGCTTCTCCAAATGGCAAAGAGGCGTTCTATCTACACACTCCACACCGTATATAGGAAAGGAAAATCCACCGAATCTAAAGTGTTTCTCCCCAGCTCTGAAACGTTTGGTACTGCGTTTGTACCTGCGTTTCGTGCAAATTTGAATTTTTTTTTTTGCTAAAATTGAGTGCGGTTTGTACTTTTTGGATCGTTTTGATGTGCTGATGTCAAAAATGATTTTTAAAAAATAAAAAAACATCATTGGCATGCATTTCGGCACGAAAAGCTATTTGAAAAGCACCCGCAACCACACTGCCAAATACGCTCTTAGACGTGCCTCCCCGAGATATGCACTATCCACGTCTGACGTCTCCTCTCTTTCAAGCTCCAGTTGGTGTACATGTACATGTACATTAGCTCGTTTTCTGTTACAGATGGAACTATTTTTTTAAAATATATATAAAAAAATTAAAAGTATCAGACTTTTTTTTACTTTGTTATTAAATTTATTAACAATTAGCTTGAATTAAATTGATTGATTTTATGGATTCAAATATAATTTTAATAGAAATATAATTTAATTTTAAAATGACAAATTTTTTTAAAAAAACATTATTGAGACAATGATATATTGAATCTATTCCAGTTCCTCAGTGACCCGTGTTACAGACTTCATTGAGTTTAATAATTTTTTTATGAATTTTTTTTTAATTATATGATAAAAATATATGGTCATAAAATTAAGCACGAACCTAAAAGTAAAAACTTATTTGAGACAATGATAACTCTATAGAAAGCAAATAAAAATAAATCGTGCAATTTATTTTCCAACCAGTCTAATATTAAAGGATAATAGATGAACTCGTTAAACCTATAAACCTAAAAGACACCCTATTAGATCAATCCTTAATTAATCTCCAAAAGTGCAAAAAAACTACTTCAAAACCCAAAATCAACTCAAAACTTAGTTTTTTCTCAAACTCGGATCTATTTTTGTATGCACTTTTAAGGTAAAGAAAAAAAAAACACATAATCCAAACTCCACCTATTATATAGAACTATTTAGAACAAAAATCTATCTTTTTGGTGGTCAGAATCCAGCAATTCCACTTCTCTCCTCTCACCCAATAAAGACTGAAAAATAATAAAAATAAAGTTTAGTATTGAAATTATTTTTTTAAGAATCAGAGCGATCGGTCACTTAATAGCAAAAAAAAAAACAAGGGACTCAAATGTACTTTTCAAACAAAATTAAAAGGCAGCATCTATATTACCCGTGCTTTTCACTTCAGTCCTCTAACTTTTAATTCAAACATCTCTAAAAAAAACATGCAATTGGATATTAATGCTCAATCGTAGAAAAAAGAGTTTGATTATGAAATTGAAAATTTATAAAAAAAATCATTATTCAAATCTATAGTGAATTATGAGATGATAAACAAAGATTTTTAAACAGTAAAAATTTCACCCCATTCATACAATTTGACAATCAAGTATACATACTCAAGCAAAAGATTACATGTATAATATGAGTGATAGGAACAGCTACACACACTAAAAACACATGAAAATCATGGTACATAAATGTTTCTTGTTTATATAATTTTTATTATTATTATTATTTTTCACTGTCTGTGTTCTGATAATTAGAGCTGGTGTCGATGAGTATCTTCAGATAGACCATGAAATGAAATCTTGTATAGGAAGAAGAACATGTTACAAGTTTTTATCATGTTAAAAAGCTAATATTTTCACTCGACCCCATGTGAACTAGGGTGATTATTTTTTGTATGGTTCGGTTTTTATAAAAAATAGTAATCAAACCAATTTTTTTAAAAAAAACCGAAACCGGTTCAAACCGACCGGTTTTGGTTCAGTTTTTTAGGAAAAAACCAGTTCAAACCGGTTTGGCTCGGTTTTTTCGGTTTGACTCAGTTTTTTCCGGTTTGGCTTGGTTTTTTCTGGTTTTGGTTCGGTTTGGTTTGGTTTTTTCAGTTTTAAGCTTATAAAACCGAAACCGAACCGAATCGGTCGGTTTTTTTAAAATTTTAATCGGTTTATTTTCACGGTTCGGTTTTTTTGGTTATTTTTTTCTATATTTCTCGGTTTAATCGGTTTTTTGGTTTTTTATCACCGCTAATGCGAACCACGGTTCGGTGGCTTTTCAAAATACAATTTCAACCAAAAATTGAAAAATTATATTAAATTATCTCAACTTAAAAATAAATAAATTATTTGCTTAGGTTAATTCCGATAGTATAGAAAAGATCGCTCCAAATAGAGATATCAAGTGGTTATCCAGAAGCTATTAGTTGAAATTAACAGAATATGGACGCTGGTGTGCCTACTTCCCCAATACTAACAATAGAATTATTAGCATGACCTGGTGTGAGTAATTTCCAAAAAAAATCACAAGGGTTAATACTTAATACCATGTTGGAAATTAATGGGGATGCTGCGCGGCGCCATGTCCATGTGGACCTGTCTTTCTCCCCTAAACCTAGGAAGTCCAATTAAATTAACAACTAAATCCTAAGGTTTTGCATATAAATAGCCAGCAAAATTCAACAAAATTTCTTATCCTTCCAAGTTCTGCACCATCATGTCTCCTGATCTCTCTGTTATACTCCCTCGTGTTCTCATCGTCTCTAGACGCAGCCTCCGCAAAAAAAAATTTGTAGATTTTGTTGGTACGTTTTCGTTGTTTGATCATTCTTGATCTGTTCATATGATGATTAGCAATGCTAATATTTTGTTTTCCAGGTGAATATCATCTTGATCTTATAGTTGGCCATGGTGCAGTACCAGTTATCGTGCCCCGTGTTAGTGGGGTGCATTTGTTGTTAGATAGTTTTGAGCCTATCCATGGTGTTCTTCTTTGTGAAGGAGAAGATATTGATCCATATATCCTTATATGAAGCTGAGACGTCTAATCTTTCACTAGAAGAGTTAGAAGAAATCAGGAGGATTCATGCAAGTGATACAGCTATTGATAGAGAGAAGGATTCAATTGAGTTGAGGCTCGCAAAACTTTGCCTTGAAAGAAACATACCTTATCTGGGAATTTGCAGAGGATCTCAAGTTCTAAATGTTGCTTCTGGGGGTACCCTTTATCAGGACATTGAAAAGGAGGTTTCAAAGAAGATTCAGGAGTCTCAAAGAGTGAAGCACATGGATTATGATAATTATGATGGGCATAGACATGTGGTTACGGTGGTAGAGAAAACCCCTTTGCATGATTGGTTTAGGGATTCTCTGGAAGAAGATAAAATGGAGATTTTGGTTAATAGTTATCACCACCAGGGGGTGAATAGATTAGCGCAAAGATTTGTGCCTATGGCGTTCTCACCAGATGGATTGATTGAGGGGTTTTATGATCCTGATGCTTGTAATCCTGAAGAGGGTAAGTTCATAATGGGACTTCAATTCCATCCAGAGCGAATGAGGCAGGATGGCACCGACAAGTTTGATTATCCAGGATGCCCAAGGGCCTATCAGGTTTTAAACCCATCCTTTACATACGATCTTTTATGGGAAAATTTGATGAAATAATGTATAATTGATATGTACATGGTATTGTGCAGGAATTTGTCAAGGCTGTGATTGCCTATCAGAAGAAGCTCAACAGCAGTACTACATCTGTGCCAAGGCCTCTCAAGCTAGATCAAGCAACAGAGAAGAAAAGGAAGAATATAATTAGAAGTTTCTTTCTTGCAAGAAACATATACACTACTGGCCAAAGAATGAATCCATCAAAGGAATCAGAGCTACAAGCTGGAGCAGAATTCCTAGAGGTATAAACTTTAGATAGAATGATAAAGAGTCCATATTCACTATTCACAAAATGTTTGAACATTGTCTCAGGTTCATAGATCTTGTTTTCAGGCTTTTGATCTTTTGTCATTAATGATCATTTTATCCATGCAGTCCAACACAGCTTTGAGCTTGCAACAAGAGAACAGATTGAAGCAGATGGGTGCAACAGTGAGGAATGCAGGTTCCTACATTGAGACTGAGGATGAATGAGGAGAGGGAAGATTTGGAAAAAAACGTGATGGGAAAAATGTCTGTAGAGCAGTTGTCTGACTTGTTGTCTTTCTACCATATGATGGGTCAGATTTGCTCAGAAGTTTTAGACAGAAAGCTGAATGGCATTGTCCATGGCATCGGTTCTTGATAGATGGTTTTTCTTGCTTTCTCGTTGATGTATCATGTTAACAAGATAATAATTTGAAGTCACGGGAAACTTGGGTAAGCAGTTCCTGTTTTTCCCGTATTTGACTTTTGTTGTTTCTTTCACATGTGATTAAAAAGCGTAACATCAATATCTGTAATTAATTGACTTGTTTATAAATCATAGCTACTGCTTAATTTCCTGTGAAAATAGAACTGGAAGAGGAAGGGATTAATGAAAAGAAATTTGCTGCTCACAAATCTTGACAGTGTTCATACACGCAAATCTGCTCTTAGGCGTACGAAGACTCTCCAACGCAGATTTCTCCAACAACATGCCCTTTATCTTCTTATACTAAAACCTTTCAATTCACTTCACTTCACTAGGGAGTCGTTTAGTGTTTATCTGACTTTTCAGCCTCAGAGAAGGCAGCCTATACATCAATAAATGCATGTCATCTTCGGCGATAATCATGCTGAAGCAAAAAAGAAAAGAAAAAAAATTAAGGTGGCAGACATGCATTAATTACTTAACTAAATAAATATTATTATAATATTAACTTGAAACAAAATTCCGAAATGAATTAGCACAGTAACTTTTTGGGATTGTTTGGGGGTGTTTGATTTGTTTTTTAAAGTATTTTTTATTTAAAATATATTAAAATAATATTTTTTTATTTTTTAAGATTTATTTTTGATATCATACATCAAAATAATCTAAAAACACTAAAAAAAATTAAAATTTTAATAAAAACAAATTAAACCCCAATTCTGAAATTGACAACTGGAGTTGAATAAATGCACAAGAAGCCTCAAGAGTCAAGACTGGAAGCAATGAGCAGCCAGCACTACAAGAAAGGCCCGGAAATAGTTGGAGCACAAACCATCCATCAAAATAAAATACAAGAATTGTACTAGAGCCCAGCAATAACAAGTAGTAAATCCCGGCAAATAGTTATGATCCAATATCATCAATTCACAAAATTGCTGGATTGGAATATAAAATCCCAAAATCCACATCCGATTATCTATTTTTAACTGAGATTTCGTGTCAGAAAGCACCCAAGTTACTTGAGCCATGGGCAATCTTCTTCCTCCTGTGTGATTTATAGCCAAAGATATCAGCTTTGACCTGGCTAAAACAGACAAAGAATCCATGACCTAGACAACGACAGCTAAATTACTATATTTAATGCAATTGTGAAGCATACTCGTCAACAAGTCGTTTTGCATGCCGTGTGCGTCATCATGTTGATGGACTTTCCCGGCAGATGAGTGAAGAAACGCGTATTTCTCATCTCCAGCGTGGATAGATAAACCAACGGCAAGTCTCAGACTCAGCTTTAAGCTGATATTTGATTTGAAGTTCAGATCTTGACGCTGGGCTCCCACCATGGAAATATTGCACCGCTCGTTTCCCTACGAAATCCTTGTGAAGTGTTTGACGGGGGAGTAGACAATCTGTAAGCACCGAGATCGAAATAGTAAGAACGCGGGTTCAAACTTAATCCAAGTAAGATATATATATCTCAATTAAATCTTCAATAAATAAATAAAATCTCAATGATCCATCATTTACTTTTTAGTCTACGGAATTGTTAAACAATCATATAACTTTTCTCTTTTCACAGGGAAATCTCTAAAATTCTTGTTTTAAATCATGACTTGTGTTGATGGATGAAACTATATAAAAATATATAGAATTTATGTTTTTTTTATATAATTTATTCATTCATATGATGTAAGAGATTTTAGTAAATTCACAAGGTTTTAATGAGATAAAGAAAAATTATATGATTTTCAAGTAATTATCTAATCATTGTATTGAGAATATGTTAACAAGTTGAGGATCTTAGATAGAAGACTGGTTAAAGATCTAATTTCCCATTAGCATAGATCTTAACTAGCTTCCTATCAAAACCATCACACTGTGGTATAAAATTTATTTATTTCAAAATGATTTTAAAAAAAAATTGAAATTTTTTTATTTTTTTTACTTTTTTTTTCAGATTATTTTGATATACTAATATCAAAAAAATATTTTTTAAAAATAAAAAAATATATTATTTTAATATAGCAAAAATTAAAATGAATTACCTTTCAAAGTTCCTTCTCCGTTTCTTCTTTCTTTTCTATTCTTGAACATCATCTTTCAGAGTTCCAAGTCAAGTCAGGTGAGGCTTCGTCTCAAATTCAATCACTGAAACCCTATGTCACGCGCAATCGGTTTCAACCTTCTATTTAATTTAATTTAATTTAATTTCTCCACATTTATTTCTTAGTTTACTATCCCATCCCAGTCCATACTCAAAGTGCGTTTTATATTTCTTATAGCAGTCCAATTTGCTGTTCCATCACTGCAAGTTGGAGCATGTGGGGTCTCACAGTCCAATTTTATAATATAGTACATTTTACTGACATGATCATAGCTCCAAAACAAATAATTCAAGTTTACCGGTTTTTTTTAGTCCAAAAGGTTTTCTCAAATTAACCAAATCTGAAATTAAACCACCACAAGGGTAACCATACCATACCCAATCTATGAGGTATATAGGATCAATATTTTTAATATAAAAAAAATATTAAGGAATTATTAATATTTTTTAATAGAAAAAAAATTAAATTATAAAATAATTGACTTGACATAATTTGATCGTCTTGATAAGTATAAAAACAACTTAAATGATTAATAAAAATATAATTTGATTCAAAATAAATATTTAAGATGAGATTTTTTTTATAGACATACTGAAACAACAGTATATAGGATCGATTCGGGTCAACCATTCAATTCTCATGTCGGGTTATAAGACTTCAATAATCTTATAAAAAATAAATCAAAACAAATTATAAAATTCAACTCAGGTTAACTTGTTAAACTCACGATCAAGGTCATGAGATCGATATAACCCAATAAAAAAATAAATTAGAATAAATTACGAAACTCAATTCTCAATCAATTCGTGTTGAAAGATTAATTTTTTCAAAAATCAATTAAAAAAACACAAAAAACTACTCGAGTCAACCTGAGTTAACTTGCAAAACCCGTAATTTGAGTCACGAGACAATGATAGATTCATAAAAAAAACAAACTGAAACAAATTATAAAGTCTAATTCTTAATCAATCAATTGTTGAATGGTGAGATTAAAAAAAAAATTCAATTAGAAAAAAGAAAAAACAAACTTGAGTCAATAGAATTAACTTATCAAATCTACGGTTTAGGTCATGAGAATGTGATAACTCATAAAAAATAAATTAAAAAAATTTTGAAACTCAATTCTTAATAAACAAAGAACAAAATTAAAATTAAAAAAAAAATAACTAAAGTCAACACAAGTTAACCTGTGATTCAAGTCATGAAATGAGAATAACCTCATAAAAAAAAAGTGAAACAAATCATGAAATCTAATTTTTAAATTAACTCAATATTAAGAAATAAAATTAAAATTAAAAATTAATTAAAAAAATAAAAAAAAAATTAAATACTATTTAAATAAATAATATTTTGTAAAAAAAATATAATAAAATTCCTTCTTCTGTTAGTAAAGTAAGCGAGGCCTCGTCTCAATCACTGAAACCCAATGTCACGCCATAAGTGTTTTATTTGTCATAGCACTCCAATTTGATGTCCCATCCCTGCAAGTTGTAGCTTGTGGGGATATCACAGTCCAATTTTTTTAATATACAACATTTTACTGACATGACCATACCTTTAAAACAAATAATTCAATTTTACAGATTTTTTTACTCCAAAAGGTTTTCTCAAACTAATCTACAATTTTCTCAGTAGTTGTTAATTATAAATCAAAGTTTGATAGTTGGAAGAGGGCTTGAAATAGTTATTAACTAGTTTCTGGTATCAAATAAAAACAATTTAACGTAATTTTTTTAATTTATTATTAAACTTGATTTAATAAGCTAATCTTCAAATCTCTTTACTTATTTTTTTTATTTAACTCGAGTTTAAAATTAATCTATATAAAAATTATTTTAATATGATCTAGTCTACTTGATGGGTTTTATAAAAACAAACCAAATAACTAGAAAAAAAATTGATTTTGATTTAAGAAAAAATCAAGATGATATTTTTTTTAATATTAAGATATTAATATATTAAATCGATCTAAGTTTCATAATTTGACTCGTCAAACTTGTGATTTAGATTATGAACTCTATTAAGTTTAATAATTTTTTTTTAAAAATGTTTTTATATGATAATAAAAATAAATACTTATAAAATTAAGTATTAATCAAATATTAGAATATTTGTTGATTTGTGACTACGATAACTTCATAAAAAATAAAATAAAAAAATAAATTATAAACATCAATGTAAAATGCCTTTTTATTCTTTTATTTTTCGGGAAGTTTAGTTGAACCTTGGTTTGAACAACCCTATCATTCTCTCTTAATTTTTGTTAGACCCGATTTCATGTTATTATCATCAACCATAGATATGTTATATCCATAACCATATCTGGAATTAAACCAACGCAAAGGGTCCCAAACCATAGATAAATTCTTACTTTACAATATTCTTGATTTCATGTTATTATCATCAACCACATATATAATTTATTTTCCAAACTATGCGAGCATTTTTTTGCAAGATATTTGACCGATTCTGTTCTCTTCTTTTAGTCCCCAAGACAGTGATGCATCATAGCATACAAAGACTTCATTTTGCAAATAGAGGCCTCTTAGAAAGAAATTCATGTATTGCGTTCCCATCTATCCCTTTCTGCTGTATTTATTTACCTGAAATTGATAATTAGCACGTCAAGACTCATCTCTTTATGCTCGAAACTATCCCTCAAACAACCAAGCCCACCATTTTGCTACCACACAATTCCATTTCTCCTATATGCTTCTTCCTCTTGCCAGAATGAATTCCTCGGCCTTTTCTTTTCTTTCAGATTTTGTTCTTGTTTTGTTGCTCTTCATTCATGTCCCTTCATCCTCGAGCAACGATGACCTGTTCACTGCCTGTAGTAAAAAGTTTGAATGTGGGCATATCTCCGCGGGTTTTCCGTTCTGGGGAAATGACAGATCATCAGCTGCCTGTGGCGTTCCTGAATTGGAGCTCAGGTGTGAGCATAATGATATCACCAAGATGAATATCAATGGGGTTGCATATCGTGTTTTGGAAATCTATTGGGAAATAGGAATTCTCAGGATTGCAAGAGATCAGGACTACTTTGCTGGATTGTGTCCACCTCAATTTAGGAACAGCACGTTCAATCCTAAGGTTTTCGAGTATGTTGAAGGTTACAAAAATCTTACATTCTTCTATGGTTGCAAGGATGCTCCTACAACCATACCGGGTACAATACCTTTCACTTGCAAAATAAATGAGGTTAATGATCAAAGTGGTTATATCCAAGTAGGAGATACTGGTCCTCGGGAATGCAATCGTAGTGTCATAGTGCCAGTTTCTACAACAAATTGGC
>Ga0325401_1006309_pt1 | contig 11449 bp, 6 predicted proteins | sample PopdelMetagenome_FD_205666 | JGI IMG/M metagenome (GOLD analysis project Ga0325401, IMG submission 205666) | Populus deltoides microbial communities from Bellville, Georgia, United States - Xylem-PdKOR-R2 | ecosystem: Host-associated > Plants > Phyllosphere > Stem > Wood/Secondary xylem | place...
CCGTGGTGTGGTTAATGACACGGAAGCTGAGGAGCAAGTGGCTAAGCTCTATGCTCCTCGCAGCGAATTGACAGACTGGAAAGGAGAATAAAAGAGGTAAGCACAATTAAAAGTCTTTTTGTCCTTTCACTTCTCTTTCATGTTTGTTGAATTCAACGTGGCTTATTAATGCAAAAAATATGTAGTCGTTAATGCACAACAGAAGGGCACGCCATTCATTTTTCTTAATTTCAATTGCATAAAGAACCATGATCGTGAAATATGCACCAGGTCAAAATGATAATGGTGCTCCCATCCACAGATGGGCCTGCATATGCACTGCCACTCTCCTCATGTGTATCTCCATGCTTGTTGTATTGTCATTTTATCTCTCTCCATTCAGAGCTGGCTGTTAAACCTTGTCTGGTTCGATCTTATTTTTCTTATTCTTTTTTCAATGTTTTCCCCTCTTGCAAATCCTTTTCTTTGTTGATATCACATCACTCCTTTGGCGAAATACTTGCTTCCCTGTATTGATTATTCTTTCCAATTCCTTTTTGCAGTGATTTCTCATGACCAGATATGACTGGAAAACTTCTGAAGACAGATTGTGTCCTCTCCACAATTTGCTCATCTAGCATGCCATTTTACAATGCCAAAGGGTTGTGGATTTTTGTTTCTGCGGTCCTATATTCTTGTTACCTTCTCTCTTTTCTTATACCCGTAAAGAAAAATCAAGTGATTCCGCTTCTTCGCCTCTCTCGCTCCTTCCCCCTCCCTGAACATGTTAACTTTCTGAACCTTGATTCACCAATTGAGATCTTACCTGTCCATACAACACTTTAGTTCAGCATACAGGTGGATACTCTGCCTCGCTTTGTAATTTTTCCACAGATAGGTACAGTAATATTTATGGAACCAGATAAATGAAATCTCAATATTCATCCAGTTCAATGATCTGTTCAAACTTTTGATCTCACTTTGTATCTCTTTTTAAAACCTTGTTCAAGGCATTTCATTTTTAAATTTGCATTTATCACTCAGAAACTATTCTAGCTCAATGTTGATTGCCATTTATGCGGAAATTGGATTTTCTTGGATGAAGGAATTGTCTATATTAGCTCTAGATTGCATTTATTGCAAGGCATTGATATTAATATCATTCTGCTCAATGTAAATTTGCTTCTTTTTTTCTTATAAAGAAAAAGAATATAAGAATTTTTTTCTAAAAAAATAAAAATTACAATTATATTAATGCTACAGTAAAAAATAGAAAAAAATTATAATTATGACATTTCTTTAGTAAAATACCATTTCTTTTTATATGTGTAATTTGCACTTCATGTCTATGTTCTGAAAGCCATGGTTCTCTAGACACATTATTATTCTTGACAAATAATCAATTGATTTATTATGAGAGGCAAAATGATTTTTTTCGTTAGGCCCATTAGTTACTAATTATGAGATTGATTGAGGATAATTTAATTTTTTATATATATTTTAAATGCATAATGGGTTTTTTTTTACATTTTAAAAGTATATTATAAAGATTATATTATTTTTAAAAGCAAAATTGTTAAATTTATTTTTTTAGTTTTTTATTAATATAAAAATTATTTTTTAAAAAATTATCGGAGCGTTTTTCCAAGCCAAGCCTAAGTATTGCCTTTAATATTGCCTTGGATGGTGATGGGAGCATATCTCCGTGCTTTTTTTTCTTTTTTGTTGGTGCTATGTGTGTACATGATGGTATAATGATTCGGTTATGATGGATATTTTTTTTTCTTTCCTTTTTCTTTTCTTTTTTATTAAAATATAAAAGTGTTATTTAATTTATTTATTTATTTTCAATTTGATTTTAATTTTTTTATTGCTACTTTTTTATTTTTTTGATTGATTTTTTTCTTTAATTTTACACCTTATCATTTGGTTTCATTTGATTTTTATATCAAATTTAATCTTTATTTTTTTAATTTGTTTTTTTAATTATTTTTTGATTTGAGTTTTGCTTTCAATTTCATCCCTCATTATTTGATTTCAAATTATTTTTGTATCAAATCATTTTTTAAATTGTTATTTATTTTGTTTTGAATCCTTTTTATATTGTATTTTTTTTCTTTCTAATTTCATCCCTCAATATTTTGATGATTTAAAATTTTGTTTTATTATTTTTTAGTGTTTGTTTTTCATGGGGTTATTCTTGAACTCATGATCACGACCATGAGTTTTGAAGGTTAGTACGTGTTGATTTTGATTTGTCTTTTTTAAAATTGATTTTTTTTAAAAAAAAATTCATCATTCAATATTTGATCTATTAAGAATTGAACTTTATGCTCTTTTTTTCTTTTTTAATTTATTTTTTATGAGATTATTTCAATCTTGTGCTCATGGTCACAAGGTCAGCGAGTTAACATAGGCTGAGTCGAATCTTTTTTTGTTGTTTTTAATTTATTTTTTTCCAGCTTCACTCTTTAACTTTTGGTTGCTTGATAATTGTGCTTCAAAGTTTTATTCAGTATGCTTTCGACGGGGTAACCCCGGTGTCACAACTAGGTTGTATAGTTAGCATCAAGGTTGTTAAAAACGCATTTTTAACACGGCACGGAAAATATAAAATAAACTCGGATCGTAAAAACGGATCGTAAAATCGTAAAATTGTAAGGAATTTTAAAATACATTAAAAAAATAAAAATTCATGCTTCAAATAAAATTTCATACATAGTTCAAGCATCTTAAAATACAAGCTTTTAAGTGAAATGATTATCACTTCATAGAGTTCAAATATATGCAATCAAAAGCATAGTTGACAGAGACGGAGATGGATACCTACAAATCCCAAACCTTGCTGAACTTCATGGTTCACCTAGCTAAGAAGATAATCAAACTCATCTGAGCTCTCCTAAAAAACAACATATCCAGAACCTTTACCCCTCCTCATTCCCACTAGTCTGATCACTACTATAGTTGATTTCAAATGTACACATGAATGACAAACCATCTGATGCACGACTGCTCAATTGTGATGACAGGCTGACCTTGCTAGTTAGATCACTATCAGTCATTTGGCCATGGTCGACAAAACTGCAAAAATCAGATTGACAACTAAGGAACTTAATTCCAAAATCCAATGTTTTTTGCTCTTTTTCCCCCATTTGATATTAGCTATTTAGATAAGAATAGTAACTAGAGTTTGACTTCAGATGTCACCAACAAAAAAGTTTAAATGAACGAGAGATACCTGACCTTTCTTCTGATGGAAATTCTGCTAGCAAACAGATATCAGGCCTTTATTCTAATACCTGTTTCATAGGAATGATACTGCCAACAAGCACCAAAATACTTTACATAAATCTTAACAGGTATAAATATAAAGTAAGCGTGATAAATGCAAAAAAAAAAAATACTTTGAACTGTAACATCTGCCATATGAGTCACCTGCAGTAGCCAAACCTTCCCTGTTTTTGACAGGGCATCATACAGAGATTGAATCTTGATGTCATTAAAAAGTAAATGGGCAAAATTTCCAAGTTGCTCAACCTCATGCCTCATAAAGATTTAGAATAAACTTACTATTTGAACGCTTCATGTTCCTGCAAAACTTACTGCCACAGCTTAGCCAAAACAAAAGGAATCAATTTGAATAAAACTACCTCTGCCCTTTTTTATCATCACCAAATTGAGAGCAAAGTTTTGCAACAAGCTTTTCATCTGTGTTGCTGCATGCATAAACATTGATGGGAATCAATCATATATCAAGCACACATATGGCAAAAGAAAAATCAATTACTTACCTTTGAAACCTCAAATATAAGATACCAATGGATCCAAGGAACAAAAACAAATAGCAGGTGTTGTGTAAAAGAATCAAAATGGTCTGGCACTTTTTGGTATTATGGGCATGAATCGCATGATTTAGAAATATACCCATAAAGGGAAGAAAAAGTTCTCACTGGAAATTGAGAAAAAGTAACAAAAATAGTATAATGGGCATGAATCGCATGACTCCCAAGCTCCCCCCTAATTAGTTTCCTAACTAAGAAAATTATTTCAGAAGCTCCATATAAAAAAAAACCTTAAGGTTGCAGATCACTTACCAGTAGGTAGATTGTACAAAAATGGAATCTGGAAATTGGTAAATGGTAAGTTACGAAAAGATGAAAATTGGAGAGATGGAACACTGGATCTGGATGGTGAGTTACTTAAATGTTGCAGAGATGGTTTGTTTTGAATTTGGAAATTAAAAGTTCGGATTTTGGAACACTAGAACTGAAGGACTTTGAGAAAGAGAGGCGGCTGGCGCGATACTTTTTGGTACAGTTATTGCAGTGCAGTAAGCAGTATATATTTTCCTTTTAAACTCGTAAAACAGGGTGTAAAATCGTGATTTTACATGATTTCAATCGATTTCAGCGTTTTCATACGATTTTATTGCGATTTTATGGCTTTTCGAGTTTCCAGACCGATCCAACACGTCAAGTGTATATTAACTCGTAAAATCGTATGATTTTACGAGTTGAATCGCGATTTTAATAACTTTGGTTAGCATACTAACTTAGATGAGCTCGAGTTTGAGTTTTATTTTTATTTTTATACATTGTCAATTTTTTTATTAGTTTATTTATTGTCATTACATTTTTTTATTTATATTATTTAAATTAGTGAAGCTTATTAAATACAATCAAATTAATAACCCAAGTCTTAGATTTTTTTTTGCTTCCTTATAAATGTTTGTGTCGCCTTATCTGGATTTTTGTTTAAGTCTCTTATTCAGAAAAAAAAGAAGAAGAAAAAAGTACATACGGTGATCATTTTAATTCAGCCCCTGGCTACTCTGGCCACCATGACGGCACAATTTGCCCCACAATCTTCATTGATTCCTCAAGTGCTTATTGTGGTTGAAACGTGATTGGGACGGAGGAATAAGGATTATTGATCCAGATTTTTAATGAAGAATGTTATTTGAAATGCTTTTATGGAGTGGGTAAGTCAAATAGATACATGTTTTGGCTTACAAGGTTATTTGGCAAGGTTGCGAATCTCATTACAAGCACTAAAAGGCGTGATGAAAATAGCATCGTGGATTGTGATACTATGTATTTTTAGTTCCTAAACTTATTTTTTTGGTGATTTGCTTTGCTTTCTAACCGGTCAAATTAATGGCAATTACTTTTAATTTTTTAAGAAAAGGTAAGATTGAAAAATAAGAGATCGAAGTGAAAAGAATAGAGAAAATAGATGAAGATTTTAAACTTGGCATGAAAATTCCATTTTGATCCTTCTTCCTATATGATTCATTGCCAGTCCTTTTAGTTTTTAAAAATTAAATTTTGTTTTTTTATTTTTAAGTCTCTTGTTTAAGAGAGGAGAGGAAAAGTCACTTGATTCAGGTAATAGAGAGAACAAATTATTAGTTGACATCGATTTTTTTCATGAAAAAAGATATTCTTAGTGTAAACGAGTTCTATTTGATAGGAGGAGTTTTACTTGGATATTCTTTGGCATTCCTTTTGTCCGGGAAGGTAAATCTGAGCCTGGGGAATTTTTGAATTCAAGTTGGTTTTTGCTTTTTTTCATTTGATTTTAGGGTTATTTGATGTCTCTATAGTTTTTTTTAGGTGTTTCTGAGTAAAAAAGGTTGGAAAAATGATTTTTTGGGTATGAAATATCCTTGCTCTTATTTTTTGTTGACTCTCTGGTCATCGATTTATAGAACTATAGACGATGTGTTGTTTGCACGCTAATATTAAAAAAAAATGGTAGGCATAAGCCCACCCCGCCTGGCTTTTTTTTTTTTGATGCATTCTCAGTTCCTAAAACTTAAAAAAAAAAATTTATCGGTTGTTATTTGAATGTCTTTTTTTGTTATTTAACTTTAAAAAAGTTAGATTTTTTTGTTATTATAGTTCCATGAGCCTGTCTTATCATTTTTTTTTTCAAAATATTATTTGATATAAAAAGAGGGCAATATGCCTAGTTATCATATAATTTAATGACAATAATTGATAAATAAAAATATTTTTAAATTTGGTGGGGTGTATGATCCGGGTCATGGATTTGCCAAGTTAACCCAGACTCACTATGATTTTTTTTGTCCTTTCTTTAACTAGTTGTTTTTTCAATTTCATCGATCAATTTGGGTTGATTAAGAATTGAGCTTAGTAATTTATTTCGGTTTGCTTTTCATGAGATTATTATGGTTTTATGACCAAGGTCACGAGTTTAGTAGGTTAACCTAGGTTAATCCACTACATTGTCATGTCAGAGTTTTTTGTTAAAAAATGATATTGTCCAGTATGTCATTGTTTCAATTTTTTTGAAAAGATGTCCAATATGCATTAGGTTTTTAATTCATGATCAATTTTCCCCCTCTAAAAAACATGTTAGAAATGCTTTAATTTTTTTTAACATTCAAAAAATAATCTGACCCGTGACGTGGTGTGAGCCAACTATCTTAATAGCTACTAAACTTTATGATTGTGCTGGCATATGATAGACTAATTTCATCAATGAATTGCATCACAATAATATTCTAACACTTTCATCTTTACTTATTATACATAATGATTGAAGTTGTGAAAAAATTTCACATAGAAATTAGAGTTTTCATGGCTGGGTTGATAGGTTTGACTTGTCCTGAAGAAATAAAGCTCTGAGGAGCATGAAACTTTTTCATGCTTAAGTCGGTATGTGTGTAAAGGGAAAAATATATCGGAAAAGAAAAAAATTAAATGCGGGTTAGAGAATGTGTAATGATTTCATTTAGCTTTCATGGCACTTGGCTAGCTTTGATTAGGGTTTTATAGCCTTTGGTTGGCGATGGTTGACTTTTATGGCTTGTGTCTAACTTTTCTTGCTAGGAATTGCTCTCTAGTTGTGTTTATGAAGATGTTATGACCGAGTCTAATTAACTCTTGCCTACATGACTACATGTATTTATATACCCAACCATGAGAATTTCTTCATGGAGAATAGATTGCATCATTGGTTGAAAAATTTGTTTTGTTGACATTCTAGCTCATGGTTGATGTGTTATGCCATGATTGTTGTGTTATACATGTTATTGGTAAAAAATATTGGTGATGGTCTGCCATCAGTGTAGAAAAAAGTATCTACTATGCATATAAAAAGCCGTGTGTATACATATAAAAATTGAATGAAAACTTTGTATGGATGACTCAAGAAAACCTAAAAAATACATAAAAGAGCGTGGCAGGTAGCGTAGTTAGATGAGGGTGAAATTAGATTTAAATAGAACTTTGACCGATAAAATTCCATAGTCTAAATGGCTAAAAGTCTAGCCACTTAGGCTTGGAGACAAAAGTTTTAGAAAAAATACTTTTTCATTTTTGTTTTTTTTTCCATCATCACTTACCCCCTCTTTTGAACATATATATTTGGAAGATTTTGAGCAATATAATTGGAAAATACTTATACTTATAAACATTACTTTTTTGGCTAGAATTGCATGAAAATGTTACCCTAGCGTGGTTCGCATGAGAGACAAATGCTTTAAGGTTATGTCTGTAGCTTTGGTCAATCTTTCATGTAAATTTTTGCCAATGTTTTGTATGAGAAAAACATAATTTAATGGCGTTGCTTGTGCACATAAGCAATGTGGTAATAAGAAATGAGTAGAAAAGTAAGTTAGTTTGTGTATGCATTTAAAAATGTATTTTTAGAGTCACAAAAATTAAAGGATCAACTATTCTTTTCTAGTGACAAGTGGTCAAGAAAACCTGGGGAATTTAAATAGAGACCTGGTATGAAGATTTTATAGACATTTCATTGGATACATGAAGATTTTCACGGAGACATAGAGAAACACTATTATTTTTTATTCAAAAGGTTCAAAAGGTAATGAGATTTTTTTTAAAAAATTATCTTATCTTAGTTAGCACATAATGAGTTTTTTTTTCCTGCCTTTTCATGTGCATCTCCTTCTTCATAAAATGTTAAAGGTATCATCTGGAGATCAATCTTTCCATCTCCTTTTTAAGTGCATGGCATTCTTTTTTCTTGTGTCCATGATCATGGTGAAAGAGACATAACTTATCGAGACATCTTGTAATTGAATTACTTTTAAGTAGAGGTGGGTATTGCATGAAGTCCTTTTTCTTAATGACATTTAACACCTCAGCTTATGTGGTGGTGAGAGGCGTTGTTAGAAGTTCAGGGAATATCAAGCAATCACGAATATGTCCCTTGTGATGTTGTGGAGATTCTGCTATTTAAAAACAATGGTGACTTTGCTTAGTCACACTGGCTTCCTCTACTTGAATATGGTTCTGCATCACTTGTTTTACATCGATACGTGTTTTATCATTAAGAGTGTATAGACGTTCCCATAACATGCAGTTATAGACTCCATTAATCACGACTTTAGTGATAATATGTTCGATCAATTTTTCATTGTTAATATTTTCTCGTTGAATCTTTAAAAACATGACCCGATATTTTTATCTTATCATTATGTAATATCAAAGAGCTTAATTGTGTTTTTTTTTTTTTTTTTTGGAATACTGGTATCAAAACGAGAGATGAATTTTACTTAGAGATAATGAATAGCTAGGATAAAGCCGAAATGACAGATTCTGCAGTAGTTCACATCAGCAAACACATTTATGCTAGGAATGCATGGAAAAGCAGAATAAGGCTTTGGCAAAGATGCTTGCAGGGCCAATCACCTGAAAATCATTAAATATATTAGTAATTTATTATTTTCTAATAATATTATATTTTAAAGTATTTTATTAATATAATATTGTTTTTATATATTTATATATAAATAATATTGTTTTTATTTTTTACTGGAGAGTGAAAGTGAATTTGGTGTTACAATAAAAAAATCAAGAAATTGCTTTGTACGAAAACAACAAGTTGTTGGTTTACCAAGGGTATTTAAAAATATTGTAAAGTATTTTTTATTTGATAATGTATTAAAATAATATATATTTTTTAAAATTATTTTTGATATTAATATACTAAAATGATTTAAAAATATATAAAAAAATTATTTTAAAGTAAAAAAATAAAAAAAATTAATATTTTTTAAAATATTTTTAAATACAAAAACAAATAAAGAATCTGGGTGAAGAAGAGTTTAAATAAGACAAACACAATCCTATAATATTATGAAATAGACAATTGAGTGCTAATATAAATAAAATAATGTAATTAGATGTTAGATTCAAAATTGTGGACTTGTACACATTGCGTCTAACTAATAGAAAACCACCATGTGCCCATTTAACGGAAATTGGAGAAGCTGATTCTGGACTAACGGTGGCACGAGAAATTGAGATGCCAAGCCCTCAATTATCCACTTTAGAACCGTAACTCCGTTCCGTCCTAACAAAAAGAAAACAAAGAGAGAGACGGCAGTCGCCAAGCCACGCCAATTCACGTCCCTCCCCTCACCTTGTCTTCCCTTCGCGAAACGAAAACTGTGAGGACGGCAAACTGTGCGGGTCCACCCCCACCGTGCACACAAAAGCCCTCCCCTCCCCTCCCCTCCCCCCGATAAATAAATTATTAAACCGTGCTATTATTCTCCTCTGCTTTTCTCGCTCGCACCAAATTCCAGTTTGGTGGGTCGTGGAGGGGACATGCTGATGATGATGGCGGAGGCTCAGTCCTGTGTTCTTCTTCTTACGATGATGATTTCTTTCACAATTGTTTCTGCAAACAACGGAGTTTTTAGCGTTAAATACAAATACGCTGGCCTTCAACGTTCTCTCAGTGACCTAAAAGCACACGACGATCAACGACAGCTCCGTATTCTCGCCGGAGTCGATCTTCCCCTCGGCGGCATCGGTCGTCCCGATATCCTCGGGTTCGTTTTTCTATACATATAATCCTCACTTTTGTTTACTTTTATTATTATTGTTATTCAATAATTTTTTTTTGGGTCCGAATATGTATCTGTAGGCTATATTATGCTAAGATAGGGATTGGAACACCGACGAAGGACTACTATGTACAAGTGGATACAGGAAGTGATATTATGTGGGTTAATTGTATTCAATGCAGAGAATGCCCAAAAACTAGCTCTCTTGGTGTATGCCTCTCTCCCTCCCCCTCTGTTCCTTCTCTTTGATGCTCATCTTCTTTTCTTTTCTTTATTATTATTGTTATTATTATTATCTCTGAATTAATATTTTATTTATTTCTTTGCAGATTGATCTTACTTTATATAATATAAACGAGTCAGACACTGGGAAGCTGGTTCCTTGTGATCAAGAGTTTTGCTATGAGATAAATGGGGGTCAATTACCTGGCTGCACCGCTAATATGTCTTGTCCGTATCTTGAGATTTATGGAGATGGGAGTTCCACTGCTGGTTATTTTGTCAAGGATGTTGTGCAGTATGCTAGAGTTTCTGGTGATCTCAAAACTACTGCAGCAAATGGTAGTGTTATATTTGGGTGAGTTTGTTATTGTTCTTGCATGCCACTACTAGGTACGCAAGTTTTGATTAATGGGTTTAAACTTCATTTTAAGGTGCTTCTTAGGTTATTGAATGCTTCACATGCTTAGAAGAAAAGGATATAACGGACGAGTGCTGCGGTCCCAAGGTAGAGGAAACTTTGGGACCTAAGTTTTTTCTTTGTCACCTTTTCTTTGTCTTGCTAATTGATCTTTCGAAGGTATTTGTTCATAGAGAAACTCTTTCGGGTTTATCTATAAAAAGGGGGTCTTCAGGGGACTTGCTGGAATTTTACTTAGTGAATGACATTGGGTACCTTAGAAGAAAAGGATATGATACAAGGTGCAAATCTCGAAATTACAAATTTTGAAAAGTCAGCTGGATACATACACAAATAATTGTGTTGTTATTTTTATGCTGTTTTGTTGTTACATTGTTAAATATTCAATGGTTGCAGCTTGTCTTTGTTTGGTTCTGGACACATTTCTTTGTCTATGTTAGTTTAAATATATGTTGTGAACAATTTCAGTATATATTTTGCTGCCATTCATGGTATTAATCCAATTCTATGCATAAAAAAGGTTGTCTTAAGGAACAATCATCCAGAGCATAAAAAGAAAATTGCATGTTTTTCCAAAAGGAAGATTTTGGAACTTGCTTTAGATTTATCAAATATGCATCAGGAAGTATCCAAGAATATTAGGTTCTTATGCTGGCATGATATGAATGAGATTGCTATGATGTAACCACCCAGGCCACTTAGTATTACCAATTGATAGATCGTAAGTGCTTGTTTTCAAATTTAGGATTTCAGTTTAGATGTGTTTCTGTGGATTTATCTCAATTGGGTTTGGAATTCACTTTCATTGTAGTTTTCTAAGAGCTTTCAGTTATGTAGCTTATCTCATTCATGCTGAAGGTGTTGGCTAGTTGATTGAGGCACAATTGGCTAATATCTTGAACAAGCCACATTGTTCAAAAAGTGCTTCAATGTCCTCATTTGTAATCCAGTCTTGGCTTTTAATTGTCTTTAGAGAAATTTCT
>Ga0325401_1006314_pt1 | contig 11445 bp, 7 predicted proteins | sample PopdelMetagenome_FD_205666 | JGI IMG/M metagenome (GOLD analysis project Ga0325401, IMG submission 205666) | Populus deltoides microbial communities from Bellville, Georgia, United States - Xylem-PdKOR-R2 | ecosystem: Host-associated > Plants > Phyllosphere > Stem > Wood/Secondary xylem | place...
GTTACCGGGTTCTAGTAGCACAACTTGCCCCTCTGAGTGCAGCTCGGCGCGGCCGCTCAGTACGTATCCTACCGTTTCGTAGGGCCGGGCAACGGGTTCCTTGGCTTCACCGGGTTGCTCGTTTTCCCAGAGGCGCATTGATACGTGCACGCCAGAGGCTAGGTATTTTTCGCCTTCTTTTCCTTTAGGCGAGTGCTGCGAGTCTATTTTGGTGATGGTGGTATCAGCCATAATCAAGTTAGTGTTAGATGAGTGGATGTGCGCTTCCGCTAACGGCTAGGGCACGACTGTGGTTGTAAGCAGACGTGTTATAGTGCAACGAAACGGTTGTCATTGCGCCTTTTTAGTTGTTGATTATGGCCGCGGTAGCCTAGTCCGCAAAACTTTAGGTTACGAATACGGGTTGCTGACTATTGTACTCGTACGCACTGCTAGTCGTAGCACCTGATTTTACACCTAGCTACGTCATTTCTTGTCTTTATGCATTCTGCTTTTGTTCGATCCTTGGCGCTGGCTCACCAGCAAGTCGAAGCGCCCCTGCCCGGAGCGGCGTTCTGCCAACTCACCGAGCAGCTATTGCAATTGTTATTTCCGGAACGGGCGCCGCGCCGCATTGGCAGCGCCGATGCTGTAGCGGCGCTGCTGAGTCAACTTCGCTCGGAGTTCTCAGAACTGTTGCACATGGTAGCAGGGTTGCCTAAGTCTCCCGCAGATACAGTAACGGCGTTTGTGGCGCAGCTGCCGACGTTACGCAACCATCTGCTGCACGACGCCGCCGCCATTGCCGCTGCTGACCCCGCGGCTCAGGGACTCACCGAGGTTATTGCCACGTACCCCGGTTTCTACGCCATTGCTTTGCACCGATTGTCGCATGCCCTCTACCAACTTGGGGTGCCGCGCGTGCCTCGGCTGCTCAGCGAGTACGCCCACGCTCGCACTGGTATCGATATTCATCCAGGCGCCCGCATTGGTTTGTCATTTTGCATCGACCATGGCACGGGCATCGTTATCGGCGAAACAACCGTTATTGGTGCTCACGTCAAGATTTTTCAGGGAGTTACTCTAGGGGCACTCAGTGTGGCCAAGCACTTGCAAGGCCTCAAGCGCCACCCTACCATCGAAGATCATACGGTGGTGTATGCCGGTGCTACCATCCTAGGTGGTAATACCGTAGTGGGTAGCCACAGCATCATCGGTGGCAACGTCTGGCTCACGGAAAGTGTGCCGTCGCACTCTCGGGTCTATCATCGCGCCCAAATTCAAGTTACCCGCAAGGAAGATCCGCTGGCCGATATTACCTTTTCAATCTAACCACTTGGCTACTGAAATGCTTACTATACTTGCTTTGCAAGAACGAAGCACGTTAGGCCAAGTATTCTGGGCGAGTGAATGCAGCTAGCTGTGCTTTTTCGCCTTCTGCAACGTAGGTATCTAACATCCAACTGCTGTTGCTAGCACTCTTTCTAATGCCCCACCACTCAACTCTTCAACAATGAAAGCTACTACCATCCTTGACACCATCGGCAACACCCCGCTGCTGCGCTTAAACCGCCTTTTCGCTTCCCGTCCCGATGTGGAAGTGTGGGTGAAGCTGGAGCGCGCTAACCCAGGCGGCAGTATTAAAGATCGTATCGCTCTTTCCATGATCGAGCAGGCCGAGCAAGATGGCATCCTAAATAAAGACAGCCTGATCGTTGAGCCAACTTCCGGTAACACAGGTGTTGGCTTAGCGATGGTTGCGGCCGTAAAAGGTTACAAAATTACCCTAGTTATGCCCGAATCTATGTCTATTGAGCGGCGACGTCTCATGGCAGCCTACGGAGCTAATCTTGTATTGACTCCCCGCGAGAAAGGCATGAAGGGCTCGATTGAGAAAGCTCACGAAATCGTGCGCGACACTCCCGGCGCTTGGATGCCCATGCAGTTCTCTAATCCTGCCAACATCCAAGCACACGTCGATGCCACTGCGCAAGAACTCCTGCGCGATGCACCCGAAGGCTTCCACTATCATATCACGGGAGTTGGTACGGGTGGCCACATCACGGGCGTTACGCAAGTCCTTAAGCAGCACTTCCCCGATCTGAAAACGTTCGCCGTGGAGCCCGAGCTGTCACCTGTTATCAGTGGTGGCGCTCCAGGCCCGCACCCCATCCAAGGAATCGGAGCCGGCTTCATTCCTGATAACCTGCACACCGATATTCTTGATGGTACCATTCAAGTAACCCAGCAAGAAGCCTACGATATGGCCCGTCGTGCAGCTCAGGAAGAAGGCATCTTCATGGGCGTATCATCAGGGGCTTCTTTAGCCGCCGTTGCCAAGAAACTACCTGAGATGCCCGAAGGCAGCCGCGTGCTTACCTTCTGCTACGACACCGGCGAACGGTACCTGTCCGTAGAAGGATTGTTCGTCTGAACCACGGATTCGGTCGGATTTTACGGATTCCACGGATTTCGTAGTCGATTAACAACCTAGGTCCTAATCAACAAAGGGCTTTCCTGTCGAGACAGGAAAGCCCTTTGTGTTTACTGAAGAAAGAATGGCTGCGTGACCTAATTCTGCTAGTCTGGTCCTACAAATCGACTACAAAATCCGTGGAATCCGTAAAATCCGACCGAATCCGTGGTTCAGGAAATAAAAAAGCCCCGCTAGATTAGCGAGGCTTTTTGAAAACAGGAGTGGAGAATATCGGAGTCGAACCGATGACCTCTTGCATGCCATGCAAGCGCTCTAGCCAGCTGAGCTAATCCCCCGAATCTGATGTACCAACCGCCATTTGCGTTTTGGTGGGACAAAAGTACAGTACGATTCTCAATATGCAAGTTTTAGCGCGTGTTTTTATTGAAAAAACATGAACCTATACACAAAAAAAGAAGGTGGAGAATATTCTCCACCTTCTTTTAAAAGATCTAACAACCTAGTCTAGTTGAAGATATAGCGTAAGCCAATCTGCATAGCATAGGTCGAACCTGAATTTCCAGTTCCTAGTGTAACAGCATTCCGGAAGGTAGATGTTACAGGCTGATTTCGGTCAGTTTGCAGACGGAAGGTTGGACGCACAGTGCCACCAGGAACTAGGCTAGCTGTGTTTGTTGGCACCAGAATCTGAGAAGCATTAACAGATTGAAATAGGCCCCAATTTCTGTTGAGCAAGTTGCCAACGTTGTACACATCAAACGTGAACTGTAGCGTATTGCGTTTGCCAGCCGTTACGAAGATATCCTGCGCGAAGCGGAAGTCAAACTGGTTACGCCAAGGCAATTTAGCACCATTACGCTCGGCATACTTACCACGGCGCGAGCTGAGGTAAGCATCTTGCTCGATGTAGCGGAAAAACAAGTCGCTCTGCTGTCTGGCAGTGTAGGTTACTCCGTTGACAGTATTGTCAACAAAGGTGATTTCCGAAGCGTCTTTCGGTACGTAAATCAGGTCGTTGCCACTCTGACCGTCGCGGTTGAAGTCGCCTGCGTAGACGTATGAGAAGCGTCCCTGAATAGAACCCGAATAGAACAATGAAATCTGTGTAGCTAGGTGACCTAGGTATTCTTTCTTATAGGAGAAAGAACCTACCAAACGGCTTGGCACTACGAAGTTAGAGTAACTCAGCTCAGGATTGTTAGCATTGTTCACAACGGGTGTGAGTGACCAGGTATTGATCAATTGGTCGCCGTTACCATCATACCGTATGCGTTGGTCGCTACGAACGTAAGCTAGTGAAGCGAACAGGCCATTGTTGAATTGCTTTTCCAACTTGGCCGTAGCCGACCAGTAGTAACCTTTCTTGGCGTTAGTCAACACAACAGCATTGAAGTTGCCGGTACCTGTTGGGCTAACTGTACCTTGGTTCGGACCCGACGTAATCAGAGGGTTGAGGAATTTCTGAGTAGGTGAGTTTGGATAGATATCCCGGTTGTCGCCGTAACCCGAAACAGTGAGCTTTTGTGGGTCTCTTAAGTTATAATTCTGACCAAGAGCTACGCGAATGTCATAGGTGTAAACACCTTCCAGCGTTCCTACAAAACCACCAGGCAGCTTAGCATCTACTGCCAAGGAACTCTTCCAAGATTGTGGGTTTCTGAAATTAGGATCTGTTGCACTGATTGCACTAGGAATTACGGTACCAGGTGTTGGCTGCGTTGCTGGGCGGTAAGCAGCTGGATCTGGATTAAATGGCATGTTAGTGAAAGGCAAGCCAGTAGCATTAGGATTGCCCAATGTTGTCCAGCTTTGTGTTACCTGAAGCAAACCCGCATCACCCGATTGTGCTACAACCCATACCGTAGGAACGCGACCGGCGAAAATACCGGAGCCACCACGGACTTGCAGAGTACGATCCCCTTTAGCATCCCAGTTGAAACCAATACGCGGTGACAAAAGCACGCGGTTCTGAGGCAATACACCGGTATCAATCTTCTTACCATTCATGAAAGTCAGTTCTGCAACCAAAGGGTGCGTCTTTACTTCCGGTACATCTAAGTAAGCATTGAGTTCGGCACGTAGGCCGCCCGTTACACGCAGGCGGTCCGTAACTGCATATTCATCCTGAATAAACAAAGAGGCTTGTGCTGTTTTGTAGCGTGGATAAGCTTGCTCGTAGTTAGGGAGCAGCGAATAAGTCAAAGCGTAATCAACAGGGTTTTTCTCAGTTGCGAAGTCCTGCCAGGAGTTGAATGCATAATAGCTAGTTCCAACCCGTTGGAAACCGTTTTTAGTGGTTTGAAGATCAAACTGCGCACCACCAGTTACGGTATGACGACCATAAGTTGCTGTTATGAAATCAACAGCAGAGTATGTTTTTACATCGCGCAGGTTACCATACGTAAACGGCTCGTATCCGAAAGACGTGTAAGGGTTACCATATGTATTCTGGGTACGAACACCGGTGTTGCTAGTGGTGTAGTTTTGCGAGCCCGTGTCTAGGATATCCACGAAAGGAAATATCGCGCTGTTTGAGCTACGCGGATCATTCTGATGAGTGTACGTAGCACGTAGGGTGTTGTAGTACTTGCCAAAAGTGCCGTTCCATTCCGCAGCCAGTGAATAGAAGTTCGCATCTTGGAAATAGTTATTATTCTCGTATCCTAATGCAAAGTTGCTGGTACGCGTGTTCGGAAAGTTGGTAAGACTACCAATGCCACGAGACGTACTTACAAAGCTTGGGGTTTTGCTTTCAACCTGGTTGTAGCGTACAGAGATATGATGATTGTTGCTGAGGTTCCAATCAAGACGACCTAGGATACGCGTATTCTCGCTCTCAAAGTTATAACCTTGGAAAGGACCGGTTTCGTAACCATACTTTTCCCGCAGAAAGTTGCTGTACTTAGTTAAGCTGTCAGCGTTAGGACGTACTACGTTTGCTGGGCTGTTGCTGCCGCCAAAAGGTACATCACTTGTTGAAGCAATGTTCTGCTGACCAGGGTTGATTTCTTTGCTACGCTCGGCATTAATAAAGAAGAACAATTTGTCCTTGATGATCGGTCCGCCTAGACGAAAGCCATATTGCTTGGTGTTTGTCTGGGGCCTGACTGCACGATCATATCCTACTTTATCTCCAATATAGCTTTGGTTACGGAAGAAATCATATACCGAACCACTAAACTCGTTTGTGCCCGAACGCGTAATGGCGTTAACTGCGCTGCCGACAAAGCCAGACTGACGAACGTCGAACGGAGCAACGTTTACAGTTAGAGTTTCAATAGCATCGAGTGAAATAGGGGAGCCACCAGCTGGAAGGTTGCTGCCGATACCAAAGTTGTTATTGAAATCCGAGCCGTCTACGGTGATGTTGTTCTGACGATAATTGCCACCGCCGATAGCACCTTGGGAACTGGGGGATGCTTGTGGGGTCAATCGCAGAAAGTCGTTCAAGTTACGGTTGATGGTAGGTAGCCGCTGAATGACTTCTGTAGAGATGCTTGTTACCGGACCTGTACGTTCTGTATTCAGCAAGGAGCGAGGATCATTACCTGTAACTGTTACACCTGCTAATTGCGTGGTGGATTCGCTCAAATTAATGTCGAGACGCTGGGTCTGACCTAAGGTTAGATAGATGCCCTCCCGTGTAACATCTTGATAGCCAACAAAAGTCACGCGTACTGTGTAAGGACCACCTACGCGCATGTTCTGAAGGTTGAAGCGCCCATCCGAATTGGTAGGGGCCACGTACTGGGTATTGGTCGGCGTGTGCACTGCAATAACAGTGGCACCCGGCAAACCAGCCCCCGACTGATCGGTAATTGTACCGGTCATACTAGAGGTCGTTGTGCCCTGGCTCCAACCTGTGTGTACTGACAGCAACGTCAGCAGCAGCAACAGTAGATAGGGTAAACGTATTTGTTTCATAAAGAGTGAAAAAAGTGAAAAAAGAGGCTAAAGTGGTGTGTGCAAAAGCCGCACAAAGCTACGAACGAGTTTGAAGCAGCAGGTTACCGAATTGTTACGGCTAGGCAAACTAAATACTAAATCGTGATACTATTACTTTACTAAGTTGTTTTTCAGAACCTTGGACGAACGGCTTTGATGAAACGACTCAAGAAGTAGTCTGTTTCCAAGGTGTTTTCCACTACTCCTAGGCTAGTAGAAGAGTGAATGAATTGTACATCTTCAGCCGTGGCTTCTGTCACTAATCCAACGTGTGTAATAACCGAACTGCCTGGGGAGGCTCCAAAAAATACCAAATCGCCCACTTGAAGATTCTGTGGCCTCACCGGCTCACCCCAGGCGGCTTGTTCGTTGGAAGAACGAGGGATTTGAACGTCGATAGCTGCAAATGCTGCGTAGAGTAGCCCCGAGCAATCCATGCCTAGGCGCGTTGTACCACCAAATTTATAAGGGGTGCCTTCGTAAGAACGAGCCGTTTCGATGACCGTAGCTAGAGCCTGGGGCAAGTTAGCTGGCAGGGGCCGGCGCTCGGCGCTCGGACGCTTTACGACCACCTTAGTTTTACCGTACGTAGAGGCTGCCTTTGTTTTGGACTTGGCCACTGGAGCGCTGCCCCGGCGACGTGCAGTCGATTTCAAGCGAGCCATTTCGCGGGCCGAATAATAGCGTCCGTTGCGGTAATTCACTTTCCGCGAAGGGCCACAGCTCACTACCCAACCCACTACTCCGAGCATAATTACTGTTAGTAAGCAGCGCCAACCCGCCGAATGCTGTACCTTCGTGATGTGTTCCTGCATCGGGGGACAAAGATACGTGAATAGGTAATTCCACCTTCTGCCTCTATGAATTTTCAACCGCTAACACCTGAACTGGTTGCTGCTTTCGAACAAATTGTAGGCCAGCACCACGTTCTCACTGCGCAAGGCGTCGAAGCTGACGTCTACGCTGACTATGGACGTGACCACACCGAAGACCTGCACTACGCCCCGGATGTGGTATTGCGCCCTGCTAACGCAGAGGAGATCAGTCAAATTGTGCGGCTATGTTACGAGCACCACGTGCCGGTCACACCGCGCGGTGCTGGTACTGGCTTGAGTGGCGGCGCTTTGCCCGTGCATAATGGTGTGGTAATCAGTACAGAACGTCTGAACAAGATTATTGAAATTGACGAGCGCAATTTGCAAGCTACGGTAGAGCCAGGCGTAATCAATCAGGTGTTTCAGGAAGCGGTGCAGGCGAAAGGACTATTCTACCCGCCCGACCCTGCCAGCAAAGGCAGTTGCACCCTAGGTGGCAATCTAGCCCACAGCAGCGGTGGCCCCAAGGCTGTGAAATATGGTACCACCCGCGACTATGTGCTGAACTTGCAGGTGGTGCTGCCCACGGGCGACCTGATCTGGACGGCCGCCAACACCCTCAAAAATTCCACCGGCTACAATCTTACCCAACTCATGGTTGGCTCGGAAGGCACCTTGGGCATTATTACTAAAGTGGTGTTCCGGCTTCTGCCGTATCCGCAGCAGAATATTCTCATGCTGGTGCCCTTCCGACAGATCGAGCAAGCAGCGGAGGCCGTATCCGCCGTGTTCCGAGCCGGCATCATTCCGTCGGGTATGGAATTCATGGAGCGCGAAGCCATTGCCTGGTCTTCCGATTATCTGCAAATTCCGCTTACTCTGCCCGAAGATATCCACGCCCACTTGCTGATTGAGCTAGATGGCCAGGACCTGGATGAACTTTACAAAGAAGCGGAGCAGGTGTATGACGTGCTAGGGCATTATGATGTGGGCGAAGTCCTGCTAGCCGACAATGCCACGCAGAAAGATGAGCTGTGGCGCATCCGCCGCAATATTGGTAACTCCGTGCGCTATAACTCCGTCTATAAAGAGGAAGATACTGTCGTGCCCCGCGCGGAGCTGCCCGTGCTCCTGAAGGGCGTAAAAGAAATCGGGGCCCGTTATGGCTTTAAGAGCGTGTGCTACGGCCATGCTGGCGACGGTAACCTGCACGTCAACATCATTCGCGGCGACTTGAATGACGAGCAATGGAACGTAGGGCTACGTCAACCTATTTCTGAAATCTTCGAGTTATGCGTAAAGCTAGGTGGCACCATCTCGGGTGAACACGGCATCGGGCTGGTGCAGAAAGGCTACATCGGCATTGCCTTACCGGAAGCTAACCTGGACATCATGCGCGGCATCAAGCGGGTGTTTGATCCGGCTGGCATCCTGAATCCCGGCAAGATATTTTAATTCCTGAACCACGGATTCGGTCGGATTTTTCGGATTTCACGGATTTTGTGGCTGTTTACCTTTACTTTCTTATTACTCTTTGTAAGAACAAAAAAGCCTCCCCATTTCCGGGAAGGCTTTTTTGTTGGATAGAACCTAGGTCGTTGATCGTCCACAAAATCCGTGGAATCCGACTGAATCCGTGGTTTAGAGCTATTGAGCTCCTTTTAGTTTGTCTTCACCGCCGTACGGCGCTCCTGCTGTGATATCGCCTTGCAAACCACCCTGAGATACACCTGGACTGCTTTCTGGCTGCTGGGCCGTTGTGGTATTATCAGGGTTTACTTGCGACCCGGTGGCGGGTTGGCCGTTACCAGTGATAACGGTTGTCTTTTCGGTGCTAGGTCCCGCTATTTCTTCTACTTTCGCAACATATTGGCGCCGTGCATCGTCCTGACTTACACCTTTAAACTTGCTCCAGGAGTCCCACTGTGCTTGCGACATATCTTGGGGCCCGTTAGGGTTGTCAGGTGTATCGTCGCCTACTTCATTGCCTTTTGCGTCGTGGTCGCCCTGGGTTGCTTGTTTGTACAGACCATAAAGTTCCGTCATATGGGGCGCAGCTTGGGCGGGCGGTAGACTATCTACGCGTGATACAGCAGCTTCAAATTCTTGCTGTAAGCTCATTCTATTTTGAAGATCCATGACCATCTATCTGGTTAGAAGGGGAATTACCTTTGTGTACTAGCATGGCATAGCTTTGGTTACGACCACTAGCTACTACCTTGCGCCAAGCATGACCTGATAGTTGTACTTTTGACCCTATTATGTGTGGAATCACCGGAACATTTGCTTTTACCGACGCGGGTCGCGCCACTCTAGCCGCCCTACAAGCTTCTACTGATGCCATTGTTAGCCGTGGCCCTGATTCCCAGGGACATTTTGTGTACGACCGCTGCGGCCTAGGTTTCCGGCGCTTAGCTATCCTCGACCTGACGGCCGATGGCAACCAGCCCATGACCGATGAGGCTGGGCGTTATACTATTGTTTTCAACGGCGAGATCTTCAACTTTCGCGAGTTGCGGCAGAAGCTTATTAAGAAAGGCTACCGGTTTCATTCCCAAACGGACACAGAAGTAATTCTGCAATTATATATATCCGAAGGGAGAGGGTTTCTGAAGAAACTGAATGGCTTCTTTGGGCTAGCTATTTACGACAAAGAAGAAGACTCGCTCTTTATCGCACGCGACCGAATGGGGGAGAAGCCCTTGCTCGTGTACCGCGATGAAGATAAGTTGCTATTTGCCTCAGAGATGAAGTCGTTGTTGGCGCTAGGCATCCCACGTAAACTAGACTACGTGTCGCTGAGCCATTATTTGCAGCTCAACTACATTCCGGGGCCGGCTACGATCTTCAAAGGCGTAAAGAAATTGTTGCCGGGGCATTATCTTTATATTAAAGGCAAGAAGGTAGTGCGGAAGCGGTGGTACAAAATACCATACGACCCGAAGAAGGTGCAGAAGAATAAGCTGAGCTACGAGCAGCAGCAAACCAAGCTAGTTGAATTGCTGGATGAAGCTACTTCTCGGCGTCTTGTGGCTGATGTACCGCTCGGCGCGTTTCTGAGCGGAGGCATCGATTCATCGGTGGTCGTGGCCCTAGCTTCTCGCCACACCCAACACCTCAACACGTTCAGCATCGGTTACCGCGACGAGCCCTTCTTCGACGAAACCAAGTATGCCAAACTGGTTGCTGATAAGTACAAGACCAACCACACGGTCTTCTCATTGACCAATCAAGATCTGTACGACCATATCTTCGATGTGCTTAACTACATCGACGAGCCCTTTGCCGATTCATCGGCCCTGGCGGTATATATTCTGAGCAAGCGCACGCGTGAACACGTAACTGTGGCGCTTTCTGGTGATGGAGCCGACGAAATGTTTGCTGGCTACAACAAGCACATGGGCGAGCTACAGGTACGTCAAGGAGGCTTCAAAGCCGAAGCTGTAACAGGCCTAAATTTGCTCTGGGATGTATTACCTAAGTCCCGGAATTCTTTCTTTGGCAACCGTATCCGGCAGTTTCAGCGCTTTTCTCGTGGCATGCTCAGCGGACCAAAAGACCGTTACTGGGATTGGGCTTCGTTTGTAAACGAGAAAGATGCACGCAACTTGCTAAATGTGGAGGCGCGGAAGAAAGTAGGTAAGAAGCTAGCAGAAAAGCGCCGCCGCGACATTCTGGAAAACCTGCACGCCGAGGGCGATTTGAATGAAGTACTGCTCACCGACATGCAGTTGGTTCTTCCTTACGATATGCTCACGAAGGTTGATATGATGAGCATGGCCAATTCGCTAGAAGTACGCCCGCCATTCTTAGACCCGAATGTGGTCAACTTTGCTTTCTCGTTGCCGGTCGAAAGTAAGATCGATGCGAAAATGAAAAAGCGGATTGTGCAAGACGCCTTCCGGCCGATGCTGCCCGAGGAACTGTATAAACGTCCTAAGCAAGGCTTCGAGGTGCCACTATTGAAGTGGTTCCGTAACGAGCTGCGCCCTCTGATTACGGACGATTTACTTTCTGATGGTTTCGTGGAAGCACAAGGCATATTCGACATAGATGCCGTTCGCAAACTCAAAGAACAATTGTTCTCCCGTAACCCCGGCGACGTGCACGCGCGCATCTGGGCGTTGATTGTTTTTCAGCACTGGTGGAAGAAGTGGATGATGTAATAGCGGAATATTCTTATATTTCGCCGAAATAAGATAAATAAGACTTTTCATATCTAATCCTTCCGTCATGAAAATCGCAGTAGTTGGCACCGGCTACGTAGGC
>Ga0325401_1006315_pt1 | contig 11444 bp, 5 predicted proteins | sample PopdelMetagenome_FD_205666 | JGI IMG/M metagenome (GOLD analysis project Ga0325401, IMG submission 205666) | Populus deltoides microbial communities from Bellville, Georgia, United States - Xylem-PdKOR-R2 | ecosystem: Host-associated > Plants > Phyllosphere > Stem > Wood/Secondary xylem | place...
GAGCAGCACTTGTACCATTTATAGGTAATTGCTATGATGAATAATAACTGGGAAGGCAAGAAATTTTCTTCTTTTTTTATTTCCTTTTGAAGCAAAAGATGGAACAAGAAACATTTACAATTTTCTGGAAATGATTAACCAACACAACAGCTCCACTGTTGCATTGGCATTTTAATTGCCAGTGCTTGTACTTCAAAAATTGCTTGCACATCAATTGAGATACATATAAATAAAACTCCTGAAGAGAACATCTCTCGACTCAACAAAATCGAGTCAATTTCTCCTGCAGAATACATAAGAAAATGCACACCTAATGCCTGCTCTACTATCATAACCGTGCATTTTGTTCATCTTGACGATCTCTACCATACCGCATTTGTCATCTTCATTCAGTTTTCCCTTTCCGATTCATCAAGTCATGGTAATATAGAAGCACACACATAGGTTGACCAAGAATGCTGAAAAATAACCAGAAGATCATATTGCCCACCTGTCATGAAACGAGTAATATTCTGTCATGGACTAGAAGACTGGAATAGATTACTGAACAATTAATTATTGGAGTTCGCTTTTTCTTTTACTCCATAGCAATATACTACCAACTCAGTCCATGAACAATGCCAGCGAGAACCTCAAATAGATTGTAAGATGGAATATAGCAGAATTGGTTATCTGCTATATCAAATGTTCCAGATTTTTACCTGTTCCCCTTTCCATATGGATGATTGTTTCATGGAACTTTGACGCTGAGAAGATATATGCGCACTAAAATATTCTTTCTATTAATGAGAAGAAAAAATAGACATACCATTGAGCTTTTGAACTTATTTTGAAGGAATTTTGTGATCACCACTAAGGGAACCTGATCCAAACGAGCAAAAGGAAACCATGTATTCCATTAGGTAATCCAGCACACTTAAGATGATTACTTTTCAGTCTTCCTTTTCTTCTTTTAGAGTGTGGGGAGCAAGCAGATAACTGATTTTAGAGTGTGGGCACTCAGTAGTCAGAACTATCTTACCTGAAACATAATTCCAATAAATGCCCAGAGCTTGAACATGTGGCAAGGAACAGCAATACACAACTGCATAGTTAATAACAAATGCCACATAAGTACATCAGTGTAACTGAAATTATTATATGACCCAAAGGTGCACCATTTCAAGATTCTACATCAAGCAATTACTATAAAAGCTGAGGTATTAATCTATCGCTAAATTGGAATCACTACATTCCTCAGCGAGACAAATCAGGTATGAGTACATCTGCCTCAACTTTATTTGTAGTTTTGTAACTTTGATGATATCCATCAATGATGTGGATACATCTGTGCAGTTTATTTTCTTTTGATACTTTTGTAACTTACGAGCCATTGTAGTCTGCAACAGTTTATTTTCTTTTTAATGACATTAAATTTCACATCTTGCAGCAAAGCATTTCACCCAAAATTTTCCCGACACAATCTCCCTCTCTGAACCATCTTGTTTCTCTCTTCAATATCAGAGAAGCAAACAAGCCTAAACATAACCCAAATTAAATGAGAATCTGAGTAAAATTGAAACCAAAATTATCAATCAAATGTGTAGAAGATCCTTTCAAAGATTTGACTGAGATTGAAATCAGAAAAAGAGCAGAAAAAAAATCGGTGAGAGAAAGCCTAACCCTAATCAATTTTTTTTCTTTGAAAATCCAAATGACATTACAATTACTTGTGTTTAATCTCGTGTATTTTGAATTTAGGACAAACCCCCTATTATTTTTTGTTGTTATAGTTTTTCAAATCCCTGAGAAAACTTAATTTTAATGTCACCCCTAGTTTGAATGAAAATCTCTCCTCCATCTCAATGGTTTTTATTTCACAAATCAATAAAGGTTTTCAAGTTTTCTGGTGTCAAATTTGAGCTCTAGAATTGAAATAAGGAATCCTAAGAGGTAAATTTGACAGATATGGTCATATAATATCTACTAGAAGTAGTTTCAATTCATTGTATTTAATTTCCATGTATCATTCATACTTCAGTCCTCCGTAGCTCATTCAAGCATCTTCTTGACTTGCATGGAACATTGCTCCTTTGTTTTCTTGTGCAAATGTATTGGGAGTTTTTGCCAATTCAATGTTTTTATGATGACAAAGGGAATGGGATTCAACCATTCTTCTTATGATGCAAAAGTTCTTACACGCATGTTCAATTGTTCATGGGTGTGCTTTAGTTCTAGGAAATTTAGTTTCAATGAAAAGATTTTTTTTCAGTGCCGCTAATCATCAATTCTATTAAAAATAATTGAGGCTTTTCTTTTTATGTGCTTGGTCGTGTGATAAAAGGCAGAACGATTTTTTTGAATAAATGCAGAGAATAGTCAAGAAGAAATGACACAGAACAGCTAAAAAATGGTATTGTGCTTCATGGATTGCTTGTTGGCTGTTGGTTGCAAAAAGGGGAGGAATTGAAGATAGCAGATTACAAAGAGTTGAGCAAGTTTACTGATTTACAAGCAATGTGAAATTAGTAAAAAAAAAAAAAAAACTTCCAAATAGCTATAGTTTGCTTCTATCAACCCACAAAGCTTCCAATTTTTTTTTTAATGGATAATAATTGATGAATCTTGTAAAATAAAATGACAAATGTGAAATGGTATCTTAACTGTCATTATTGGTATTATTCAAAGAAATTAATTTTTCTCATATTTTAAATATATTTTTATTTAATTTGAATAATTATTTAGAATAAATATGAGAAAGTACATTATAAAATTATTTTTTAATGAAAGTATCCATAACCTATCATATCCTAAAATTCCAGAAATTTGAAGTAATAAAGTATCAGTATCATTTCGTATTATATATATATCATGGTTGATGCTTCCTAGAAATGATACTCTTCTACAACCAAAAAATAAATATATGAGAATTCAATTCTCTATGCAACCACACGACCAACTACGAGATAAATTAGTTAAAAGGAAAAGTCATCAAATAACAAAAATAAAATGGCAAACCAATAATACCTCATGAAATACAGCTGAGACAAAGAAGGCAATAAGTAAGGCTGCCCACTGCAATGATAATGGGAAAAAAAAAAAGAATAATTGTGAGTAGCAGCCGATAGAGTATCGCAAATAGAGATTTTGGCTAACAGTATATAGAATCACATGGAAACGCTTAGTTAATAACAGGCAGCCATTCAATAATGTGCCACAAGAGTGGCCTACACTGTTATTCAAATATAAACATGCAAAAATGACTCACAATAATGGCCATGATGTTAAAGCCATTAAAAAGAAAAGCAAGCTTGCATCATGTAATGTTAATGTCATTAAAAAGAAAATAAACTGTTGCAGACTACAATGGCAGAATGGCTCATAAGTTACAAAAGTATCAAAAGAAAATAAACCACAAAGATGTACCACATCATTGATGGATATCATCAAAGTTACAAAACTACAAATAAAATCCAGATATTCAGGTATCATGGTTGGGACACCAGACCCGAGACATTGTTTATGTACTCGTATAATCATAGATGATAAAGGCTAGCCCAAATCATTGAGAGATTAGGCTTTAGCTTATGTTTTGCTTTAATTTATTTGAACTTTTAATTGAGATATATTAATTAGGCTTTATTTATTGGGCTTGATTTAATTACTGATGGGTATTTTATTTATTGGGCTATAAACTCAATTGTTTATTCTAGTTAGGGTTTTAGTATTTATATCCTAATTTTCTAAACATTAGATAGTTGTCGATGAATTGAATAAAAATTGCAACATTACAGTTTTTTTCAACCCCCATTCTCTCTTCTTCAGCAATTTCTTCTCTTTCTTTGGCTTCTTCTTCTTAGCTCCCTTCTCTCTCTCTCTCTCTCTCTCTCTCTCTCTCTCTCTTCTTAGCTTATTAATTCATCTTCAAATCTCTTTTGTGCATCACATCAATCCTAGATACATTTACATAAGATGGACCTCCTCTAGAAGAATCAAGGTAACTTATAGGTCCTTGACTTGAAACTTAGACATCACCTTGAAGCGCCAAGGTATGTAGTGGAGATGGAAAATTTTTCATTTGAACTCGGAAGAGATGTTTAAAAGGAAGGGAAAAAAAAAACTGGGTAGATATGGAACCACAACACAAAAGTCTTGAATTGCAAAGTTCAGGTTGGAGTTCATGCACAAAGTTATGCTCTTGGAGCAGTACAGAACAGAATTCGAGAAACCTGAAAGCACTAGACCTGAAGTATAAGAATATAGACCTGAAGCACAAAAGAACCAACTTAAAGCACAATGACAAAGGTAGGAATAGCAATTTTCCCTATCCATCGAGCACCTGACTAATCCATAACTGATTATCACACCTATAGCATATGGGAATGATATGGGGTTCAAACCATCAAGGTATGAAACAGGTATATAAGAACCTGGGTGCCGATACCCAAACCCGTTGATATAACCATGTTTGGATGTCCAGTTTTTATATGATATTTTTCTAAGTTGAAGTACTACTTTACATTTAAGCGTGTGAGAGATTTTTTAGATAAAATAAAGATAAGGAAAATGTGATAAACATTAGGATAACCCCCTTCATATTTCGTGCATCATCTTTCTCCCAAAAGCTATGGTCAACAATTATCATAATTAGAGGTTTAAAGTTTCTATATTTGTTATTGTGACCTTTTTTTTTTCTTTTGGAATAGCAGAAAGAATAAAAAGAATGTTGTAAAGAAGGTTCAATAAAGAAAGAATTGATAAACCAAATTGTAACATGTCTTGCAATCCATGGGTCACTTTATAACATCATCAAACATGAAATGGAAAATTATTATGACATTTGCAGAGAAACAAATAAAGTAAAAAAAAAAAAGAAATTTTCATTTACTTTCTAACAAATAAAGTATTGGTTACAGTCCACAGAGAGAAAGGGAAGTTACCTTCGGTATTTTATTCCGTAAACATGGAAAATAGATATGGCGAACCATCCACTTATGAACTGGCTGTAAAAAATGAGGATTCAATTAGAGATATGCTTGGCCAGCCAGACTGTGTGTGTGCTTGCTTCTGTAAGCAGCACATCTTCTTTTCATTATAATAACTACAGTGTTACAATAAGAATTGATCACCATGGTCTTGCTGACAACTGCAGCAACAAAAAAAATATTTCCTCCAACACGGATTAAAGATTAAATAGAATTGAAGACTTTCAATCTAATATCTTTATGATGACACAACTTCCATTCGTATATAACAATTTGCAACTCTAATAGACATCCCTTGTTGTTCAGTCATTGCGTTAACTCACAACTAAATTCAAAAGGCACATGGTAACCATGGCTCAGAATCAAATAAATAGATATAGCATCTTTTCCCCCTTCATGATCTAATAGCCAACTACAAAAAAATAATTCATATAGATATTTTCCAATTCCATAGCAACTTTACATTTTACATTTTCTCTTTTAAAATGGAAATAACATTTTTCCTCTCAAGGCTCCTGAATTAATTAAAAAGTTACGGTAACTTCTAAGGTAGTATGTGTAAGAGTTCCACACCATTCATGTTATATATCTAAAACAAGAATAAATTTTGGTACACATAACTGCTAAAACACAACATTTCATGCTTGACCATATAGATCCATAACATAGATTCAGCCTGTATGTTTGCCCAAAAGTTTATTATGAAAAATGGATAACAATGAAAAGAAAGTCATTTTCAGTGCACAAAAAGCACTGGAAAATATTTTTATCCTCATTTTCCACGGTCATAAAATTTCATTTTCCTGGAATTAATTTTCCATGGAATTATTCATTTTACAAAAGAAATTCATTACCAGTAAACACATGTCCCCATAATCTGATATAAATTAAAGAGTTTGAAGTATAGAAACGTACCATATTCCACATTCTCCAGTACTGATCAAAGCCACAATTCCAGAAACACATTTGAAATGTAAAGAAAATAAGCAAAGGATTGTTGATAGATACAACATGAAGAAAAAACTTCCAGAAATGGAGTTCTTACCTCTTCAACAGTTCTCGCATTCCACCAATCCTTGTAGAACTCCCGATCACCAAAGCGAAGGAGCTCGGCAAGTATATTTAACCTACAAATGCAAAACAGTATTTAACTAAAACCAAAGAGATGAACCTGGTCCTAAAGTTCACCCTTTATGAGATGGAAGAAATCTAGCATAAATTTCCAGAAATGAGCCAAACTTCATAAATCATGCTAGGAAATAAAAATTATGCATTAAACAAACTAATATGAAACTTTCAAAAAATTGCTCTTATTACAAAGGAATCTGCAAACAGTTAAAAATTTTAGTTGTTACTTGTTAGGAGAAAAATTTATAATAGAAATATTTTGAAGGGAACGTAGTTCAGGGTTGCTGAAGTAAATCTGTCCAATAGAGCTACAACTACTATCCAGATAACCAAAAGAAGCCACAAATTGCACTGAAGCCATCAAGGTGAACTCACTACAGCTACAACAACAAGCTTTGTGGTACTAATAAAATAATTAGATAACATTTTTGGCAATTAATATAATTTTTACAACAAAGGGGAAAATATCCATGAATATAGAAAAGAAAAAAAAAAGTTCACTCACCACAAGTGGAAAAAGCAGTAGAACATGCAGAGCCAAACATATAAATTAGGAACCGAGAGCTTCAAGACCCTCTCAATGGCATACAAGAGATTTCCTTTCAAAGGGTGCTGCGAGTTCTGAACAATAGGATTGATATACTGCAGAATTACACCCACCAAAATTGTCATGAGTGCATGCCTTTATTTCATAAAAGACGAGCATATGGAACTAGTTTAAATATGAAGTTCTACTTACTTGTTCTATGATAAATCCCATGAATCCAGTAAATATTATTAACTTGACAAATTGTCGAACCACCCAACCCTTTCGAACAGATGCAGAGCGAGGATAGCTTGACTGCAATGACAATGCATGGAGGGCGAAAATAAGAGAACCCAAAAACAAGGACAAGATATAGCAACCACATGCTAGAGAAAGAAGTCCTATTTATAAGCTATAGCCACACAAACACAATGCAAAAGCTATATATAAGTTCGGGCCATGAAACAGAGCATTACCAGACGCAAGGCCCATACATTAACACGAGTCTTAAAGAAATTAATGACCACATAAAAAGCTAGATTCTATTTTAAATGTTAGTAATTTTGGTCGATTATAACAGAGCAAATTTCGAGGATCTTTACCCACTATCTTTTATCCAGAGATGGAATAGAATTGTTCTTTATGTAAATTTGATCTTTCTAGAAGTTTCCTTAGCTGATATTCCAAGGGACTGGTGAGCCATCATTATTACCTCTTGGCTTTCTTTCTAGGACATTCTCTAACTTGCTTTATCATACTTTCATACTCTCAGTTTCTGACAATTCTCTCTATAAAAAGTAACTTGCCATGAGAACATAATAATTTAATAGTAGAATAGAAGTTTAAGTATACTTAATCATGCCTCTTCATCATATGTATCTGCAAATATGTTCCCAACATAACAGCACAAGATTAACATAAGAAGGATGTTTGCAATATTTAGTACATCTACAGCAAGGTCTTTAAACCCAAACTCCAGAAACCAGGAAAAAAAACGCAAACAAAAATAACCATAAATGCATCTGAAAATAAAGCTTCTTGGATGCATCCTAAAATCTTAAAAACTGATGAAAATGAGACACCCAATGGCCAAGCAAGGCAACGAGGACATTCAAAACACAGTCAATCCTATACAACAGAGATAACATAAAAATATTTTCAGCAGGTTGAGGAAATGCAGAAATATCGCACAATTCAGGGTTAAAAACTACTCTGCACCAATCGTTCCATATACAGGATAATAAACCCAATTGTTATAGCAAAGTCTTCTCATTGCATTTATGCAGGGAGACATTCCTCCATATATGTCCTAGTTCCTTTTCTTTTATTCTCTTGTAACAAGAAAAAAGGTCTTATTATTGCCATGTATCCTCCAGAATAGCTGGAAATAAATTGAATATCATGAGGTAATACAAGATGAGCAAATAAGAGTTGATAAAAATCTAATAATGTAAACAGCAATCAGAGTATTTGTGGAAGAAACAAGACTCATTACCTGGTAACATAATGTGGGAGCCACCATGAAGTAGACCAAACTCTTAAAGTTAGCATCATAAGAATTATCTGCATTCGAAGAAATGGATTGGGTATTTTCCTGAAATCAAACAGGACCTCAGTGAATAATGGCTGGGAGGAACCGATTGATTAATTTAGATAAAGTGAGAAATATTTAATGTGTGGTGATAGTGGAAGAAAAAAACAAAGATATAAAGTGATGATAACACATCTGCTAGTTCCTTCCAGTACATTTTCTCAATTCTTCAATTTGTAATCTTATATAGGAGACAATACAATAGCTTTCAAGTAAAAATCCTGGTAAAGAAACCTGCTAAGCTTTTTCAGGTATATTTACCTTATCAATTGACTTGGCAATTGCTCTCATATCAGAGCTTGTATGTGCAAAAGATACCAATTTCAACCACACAATGCAAGCAAAGAGCATCAATGTGCCACCAGATAGTAAAGCAGAATCACACCTGCACAATTTAGCCAAAGACTACTTGAGTGTCTTTGTTAACATCTAATGAGTAAGAATGATAATGCCCTACAAGAACAAAGTTATTAAGACATTTGGCTTATCAGTTCCACTTTGAGAGGAAAAAAAGGCCTCAAAGAACTCATCGTGTTATGCTTGCACAATAAATTACCCCGACAATAGTTCTGGCATTCTAAAGTTTGCATTGGGGAGAGAGAGAGGGCTCAACGAAATGGAACTGCATAATTTACAAACTTGCAAAAATTCTGATGCTTGAGGGTTTATTTTCCACCAACCTCTAATATCATTAATCAGAGAACTAAAATATCTAGTATCAATTGCTAAGAAGATGACGTGAAGAATCAAAAGTGAACTTAGCACCTTCAGTTAGATAAACCCGCCCCTGTGCTTGTGCAATTTAAAATGCATTTTTTTTTCTTGTCTATAAAAACGTGACTATTTTAATGCTCTATTGTTATCAGTTGTTCTGTATTATTTTTCAGATCATGTGTTTCACAATACTATACAATAATCTGTGCAAAATGCAAGTCATGAGCCAGCTATCAATATCTTTCAATCCTCGCCGTGTGTTTCCAACAATAGTGTTTCCTTTTGCATTCTTCTTTGATATGACAACCAAATTCTTTCAAAGCTAGCTATGCTAAATCTCAAGATTCTTTTAAAGAAATCTTCCTAAACATGAACTCAACTTTTTTAGAATATCTAATTTTCAAGAGGGATGCAATTTTGTGGTGGAGTACTATTTTTCATTCTTATGAAACCATGGCAAATATGCAAATCCTTTGGGCCACATATAGGCCATTAAGTTCCAAGTGTGATAGATTAACAGTTGCTCATCACTTAATTTTGCAGTACATAACAAAAAAGAATATGGAAAAGCAAATGAATAAATAAATAAAAAACCTGAGAATTACTAAAACTGGATACAAAAGTGATGCTGTGGTGATGATTATATGAAGGAAAACAACAACCTGCAATTTTAAACTTAAAGTTAGCTTCAAACCAAATCAGGCTCCACAATGGATTGCGTGTTATTTATTTGAGGAATTATAATAAGCCAGCTCTATTAATGGCAACGTGCAAAATAATCAGACTTCCAGCACTTACAAGTTCAGATATACAATTTCGATATGCCAACTTCTCAACGAGATAGGCCGCGAGAGGGAATGCTGGAAGACTAAGACTGTAATAATAGCAATAATGAGAGAGACACTTCTTGTGAAAAGGGAAAGAATCCCATTCGATTTCTAAAAGGGATTACAAATCCTTAACATGTGAAGAAATTCGGGGTCAAAACCAAAAAAAAAAAAAACGAAAACAATCTTCATCAATCAAATAGAATAAAAAGGGAGAAATTACCAGCACATAAACAGGGGCCAGTCTCTTAATGATTTTGAACTAAACCAAAATCCTGAATTGATTAACCAACCGTACTGCAAAAAAAAAATTAATAAGTCCTTAACATTATAAATTACAGAGAACACGCCTGTATCACCTCTCCCACCTAAAAACAAAACAAAACAAAACAAAACATGAAAGTTCACACGGAAAAAAGGGGGAAAGAACAACCTTGATTAAATTTTCAATGATAAGCCTGCTGTTTACAGCCACAAGCACTACTATACAGAGATTGAAGAGACCTGCATGACTCTGCAGCCACAAAATTGTAGTAAAGACAAAATATATCCATCCATAAAATGCAAATTAAGAAGAAGAAAGAAAAGCAATCCATACTTGTTTAAAAATAGCATCAGAACTAAGAGGACTCTCTCTAACACCACTATGAGCGGGCATTGAAGGCCGATAATTGAATTTCATCTCTGATTGATTCTCAACCTTAACCTTATCGCATGATTTACCACTACTTTTCAAAACCTCCGATCCCATCATTTCCGTCGAAGCCGAGTCCGTGACTGTAGACCTCCGTCGAATAGAGAAGTTGAGATCTGACGTCGAGGAAGATGTACTTTCCATTGCCGCTATACGATTCTCCGGTGACTCTGACTCCGCCATGATTTAAATATGTTAAAAAAAAAAAAAACCCAACTGCAGTGCAGGGCATACAGTGAAAAATTATAACGTATTTTCTTGTTTAATACGGGTAATTTTTTATTATTAAAAAAGAAAAGAAAAGAAAGAAACGTTCATGGAAATTCGAATATTTATTTATTTATTTATTTATTTATTTATTCATTCATTGTCGGTTTTGGGGTGATAATGGTGATTATGCAAAGAGGGTGCGGAGTACACAGGAAACCGGTTTTAGATGGAAATTCGAATATTTATTTATTTATTTATTTATTCATTCATTGTCGGTTTTGGGGTGATAATGGTGATTATGCAAAGAGGGTGCGGAGTACACAGGAAACCGGTTTTAGAGATAGCAGCGTTGCAATTTTTTACATTTTTTATTCATTTGTCGCGCCTGGGCGGTCTAGTGGTTCATGGAGCTCGGGAGTGTTTGTTTCACAGAGACAGAGAGAGAGAGGAACCGCCACGCAGGCAAGGACAAGGAAAAGGTCTCAGTCAAGTCTTCAAATATTTGCCCTTTTTTTCCTTCATGCTCGTGGTTCATGTATGCGTGCATTTATTGCCATGTAGATTTTTGGGTCCTCTAATAATTGGTATAAAATCTGTGGGTCGAGGTAGTGGCTTTCCTTTTCTTTTTCTTTTTCTTTTTTTTTCTTTTTAATATCTTGTGAATACGAACTTTCCTCCTTTATTTGACCTTATCTACTTTTAGACAAGGATGTCAATTTCATTCCATTTCTAATACATAGTATATCTGTTTTAGTTTAAAAAATAAAATAAATTAGGATAGATTTTATCT
>Ga0325401_1006317_pt1 | contig 11443 bp, 8 predicted proteins | sample PopdelMetagenome_FD_205666 | JGI IMG/M metagenome (GOLD analysis project Ga0325401, IMG submission 205666) | Populus deltoides microbial communities from Bellville, Georgia, United States - Xylem-PdKOR-R2 | ecosystem: Host-associated > Plants > Phyllosphere > Stem > Wood/Secondary xylem | place...
CATAAACATCCTTGATGCTAACCATGTACTTCAGTTGTGGCAACTGATAGAAACACCTGCATCAATTCTCAATACTATTTGTATTCCAGAGGAATCGCATTGGGGCATTGCGAATAGTATTTGTCCCCCTGGCAGCGAAAACTATATTACAAAGTGGAAAGTAAATACTTGTACAAGATAGAAGAATGAACTCAAGGAATTTAGACAAGTTTTTTCTATAAGATACAGAAAATTTAACTGCTTTGAGAAATCAACATGGAAATAATTCTTTCTACAGAAGGATAAAGGCATACAGCAACACCACTTTAAAGAAATTGAGTTCACAAGCTCTACATTTCAATGGAAAATAGAACCAAGAAGTGAAGAACAAAGTGTTGCTAAGACAGTTCAGGTTGTTTTCAATTCTGAATTCTCTCCCTTCTATTTGATAAAACTTAGTATTTAAGCTTGGAACAGCCCTACAAGCATAGGAAAATAATAAAGCTTGAAATTCTACACGCACACACATTGTCTGTACATCTAGATAAAGTTGTAGGATGGGCTGAAAAACTCCATGCAACAGATTTTATACAAAATCTGACATAGTGTAATTTCCTACGAAAATCACCCAGCATTGGAGTCTAAAGTGAGGATTTTGTTGAAGAAACTTGGCCATTTATTTACTAAGCAAGCATTCCTCGCATGCGATCATGCAAGTTGTTGGCTGCCATCAGGTCAGTTTAAGACCTGCTGAATTTGAATGTCTCTTGCAGATTCTCTACTGGAAAAATGACTTGAGTTTTTCGAGTTCTCATTTGGTTTAGTTGCATCTTTTGTCTTATTTTCAGCGCCTCCGTCAAATACAACCATTTATCATCTTTGCTGAAGTTGTAACATTTTCTAGGAAAGCTTTGAGATTGTTGTGTGAAGAACCTCCGTCCTTCACAGCATGCAAAGCCAATCCACTCCACTTCTTAGCATTGCTCCTTATTTCCTGTCCTTTCTCCCCACTTCCAAATACACCTCTAGACATCTCCTAATCTCTTCTGCTTCCACAATACCATCTTCATTCACTCTTGCTCTAACCCCATTCCCCCACACCTCTTCTATCATTTTTGCATTTATTGTCTGATCAGCAAACTGTGGTAATCCCACAACAGGAATGCCAGCCACCAGGCTCTCCATTGTTGAGTTCCATCCGCAGTGCATCATATAACACCCTATTGATTCATGAGCAAGGACCTCCATCTGTGAACACCATGGAACTATCAACCCCTTTTCTTTGTTCACTTTTTCCCTGACCATCTCTTCAAATTCTGTGTCTTTATTATCTGAAGATCGGATTATCCACAAAAATGGCCTGCAAGTACCAATTAGACCAAGCAACATCTCTTCCATTTGATTTTTTTTCAACACAGCAACACTTCCAAATGAAACGTAAATAACTGACGTTTTTGGCTTTGAATTCAACCATTGAATGTATTCTGTAGATTTTTCAAATAAGTCACACCCACAGGATGTGTCTGATTGGTGGTTTTTGTCTAAAAGTGCAAATGGAATCAATGGTCCTATTGGGATCGGACTTATAGTACCAATAGCTGCGATTACTTCTTCTTCTAGGCAATCAAAACTGTTAAGGAGCACCCATGGGCTTGGTTCTTGTTCTAGGACTTGGATATGATGTTGAAAAACAGGATTTAGTGATGAGTGCGGACCATTTGGTAAGAGAAAAGAAGGGATGTCTTCCGTTTCAAATGGAGGCAACCCAGGTACTTGTATTGAACTTGGAGGTTTATTTTCACTGCTGTTGTAAAGATCATATACACCACCATGTCGATTAAAGAAATGGTGACAGAGAGCTAGTGAAGTAGCAGACTGAATATAGAGGAAAGCAGAGGGAATTGACATGTACCGTGCAACATCAGCAGCCCAAGGGAGGATGAGAGTGTAGATTAGGAGGCTGACAGGATGACAATTCTTGGAGAAGGTCATGATGAGTTCAGTTAAAGTTTGGGAGCCAGCACGCTTGAGTTCTGACAGCATGTCTTGTGAATTGGTGGTATGTTTGATTCCATCATCAAATCCATCAGAGAAGGAGGCAAAGTATAAGCCATCAAGAGATGGGAATGTTTTTATCTGCGTAAGGCCATGTACTGTGGTGGCAAAAGTCACCCTTGCTGCACCAGCTTGTCTTAGGTTCTTGGCAAGTTGGAGCATAGGATTTAAGTGGCCTTGGAAAGGACAGGTTATCAGAAGGAAGTGCTGGTTCTCCATGACTCTGGTGGTTTTGCTTCAGAGAGGCTAGTTTGATTTCTTTTATCAATGATGATTATGTGCTTGTTTTTTATTGTAAGTTTGTACCCAAATTCAATAATTAACTTAGTGTTAATGATTTGCACATATATGCCTTGTTGACTGTTAGTCCAATGCAACATGGTTATCAATTGAATCCAGGTTATTTATTGTCGTCTTTGCAACTTGATGCGCTTTGACAATGATATATTGCTTGGTATGAGCTGAAATATCAGTGAATCTAAAATGATATCATTTAAAAAAAAAAAATTAGATTAACCAAGGCTATAGTGATAATTCATAATATTTTATTGGCTTTTTACCCTTAATACTAATACAGAGAAAATCCTATTGATTTTAAAACAAACAAAATGGTGATTTTGAAAATGATAATTGTAGTAATTAATTTTGTAATAACTTCCCATTAAACAATATCAATAGTTACTTAACATTATAAATAATTAATAACTACATAATCAGTACTTAATTGTGGGATGTAAGCTAAAATTTATGTGGTGATCATGTAAACACCATATTTAAATTGAAATAGATTTAAAAGGAAAGACTTGCCTTTGCAAGGATCATGTGAAAATCCCAAAAGAGCAAATAGAGGAAGTCACATTCAATTATAATTAATTTTATAGTAGCTATTTATGATGTAAAATTGTCAAGAAATTTATGAAGCAAGATTTGAATATTTAGTCTAATTCAAAAGTTAATTAGTCATTATATAAAGTAATTAGCATCCAGTGAGAATTAGCTGGTAAAAAAGCAACAAATGGGACCTTGCCACATTATCGTCCAATGGAAATTATGGAACATCCTGTGGTTGTGGAAGTCAAGTCATGTGTTTTCTCACTGAGATTTCCACCTGGGCAGTATATGGTAGCTTGACATTTTTGTAAGAATATTGCATCTCTCCATGACTTGATATCCACGCATTAGATTATATTCATATTCCTAGGAAAATTTAACCCCTTTACTATAAAAACCAAACATCCTAGCTTATCCCAAAATTCTTTCTTTCTGAGCATTTCCATCAAAGTCTTTCTTGATATTCTGGTTACCAAGTTTTGATCAGCGAGCCTAAGCTAGCTAGCCATGAATCTCAGACAAGCCCTGGACATATGTTCCTCTCTTCCCTTTCTGGGGTGTATTGTAGGAACCCTTTTTCTACTTTTCACATCTTATGGCTCAACTTCACCTACTGACATCTCCTTATTGACAGATGAGGTAAATGATCATCAAGCAGCTGCTAGTAATAGAGCAGCCCAGAAGCATTTCCAGCAAATTCAACATGTCCGCGGGGCTTAGTCAGATTTTTCTAGCTCAATTGAGCCTTGTTGAAGATAATTTAGCAGCATCTGCTATTGTGCATGTCATACTGGTCAACAAGCCCTGCAACCTTGTGCTATCCAACTTTATATTTCATCCACTTTTGTGCCTGTTCATTGTTTCTTATAGCTTAATTAGGGCTAGAAATAACTAGGTGTTAAGTCAAGGGTAACAATGTATTGCATATGACTAGTCAAGTTGAAAAAAACACTTTCAACTGAAGGACCCTGTAATAAATTTCTTTACCAAGAGTGAATATTTATATAAAGCAAGTTGTCTTCTTGTACTTTTACCTACCTAATGCTCCACGAAACCTAAAGCTTGTGGAATAACTTTCTGCTTTATTTTCTCTATTGATTAAGATATTGGTTTTGGAGCAGGTGAGATGACAGTCCCCATCAGTTTGGCAATTTCATCTTGAATCACTTGTGTTTTACTGTTAACAGTGTTCTTGACTCTGTCAGCACTGGCAATCGTAAATATGGCTCCAAAATAACACATTCAGTAAAGTTCTTGAAGATTTTTGGTGCCGATGAGTGATGTCGCCGTAGGCCAAAATCAAATTGTTGCCATTGCTATGTTATACAATCTAAAACTTGGGGAAACAAATGAACTCTCTTGGGCCATGTCTTTGCAGAAATATAATCATCGCATGCTTGTATCATAAGCATTTATTTAGATTTAGAAAACGTAGACATGCAGCAGGCAGAAGAAACTAATACAAAGATGATGATACAAAACTAGGCTACCATATATTACAACTGTGGTGATCTTCATAACTAATGTGTTTGATCACTTGTTAGATACAACTTCTGGCCATCATCGATCATGTCTACTTGAAGAATTTTACCAGCATCTTCTGATAATATACAAGAACCATCTGGAAGCTGTAGCTTCTCTGATGCTGCTTTTACAAGCTCTTCCATGGTGTGTGGGATCCATAGCACTACTCCAGGTCTTCTCTGTTCTTTTGCACCCCATGGGTGGAAAGGGAAAATTGTACATTTCTTTGGGAGCATTTTTTCTGCAATTGGCAATATCAGATGAAATTAACTTCACTATGACAAAATGCACCTGTTCTCAGTTATCTAAAAACAAGCATTACTAACAAAAACAAAATGCCCATCTCTTCTCTGTTATCGGCATCTCAAATGTGGTTGCTAGATCAATCACCAACAATTGCTTCATTCAGCTACATTCTAACAAAGTGTTGGACTCGAAAAGAAGACAGGGTGGGTTCAGGTAGAACAACCCTGTTTTATACCAGACATTTTAGATTGGCCAATTACAGAATCCAGATATGATGGGAGAAATCATCACAGTTCAAAATGCAATTCTGGTTCAGTGCATCTACATAAAATAAGCATGACAACCTTGGGCAGACCAAACCATTCTGATAATTTTCGACTAAATCTTTTCCCCACAGGCTGTTCTTTATATTAGTATTAGATCAATTATTCTTTGTATTTCTTTCATGAGTCTTCTCTCAACAATCTGTTTGGAAGCCATATTTTACAAGCTTTTTGTCATAGTATTTAGAATATTTTCAAAAATTTCATTTTCTTTGAGCATAATAGAAGCTGTCCAAAGAGTAGTGGAAATACCTGTGGTTTCATGGGAGGCATAATGAAATTCCAATTTCTGGGAAGATTTTGCTTCTTCTAACAGCTTGATCAAATTCTTGTTCCCACAGATCCGGCCTTCAACAAGTGGAGTGTTACCCCATCTATGGAGTTGAAATACGCAAGAAAAGGTCAGTGATCAGAACAGTGTTCTCGTTCTCTAAAAATCATTTTAAAATGTCAAGAGTGTCTCTATATAACTGTAAATGAAAGTCAAATACACTGCCCCGCTTGTCACTATTCAGATCATAAAGAGAAAGGGAGAGAAGAAAAGGCTGAAAAAGCTTTAATAAAAGAATCCCTTGATTAGTAAGTTCCAGAGTTCACATTTCCCCACCCATCTGCTTACAGGATACATCAGATCTTTGCATTATTCATATATCAATAAGCCTAAATTACTAGGAAAATAAACCCTAAATTAATAAAGCGAGCCTGCTGCGTATATAAATAGCCCCCAAAGTAGATAACTGAAATGCAAGCATATCTAGTTAGAAACTGAGCGAAATGAATTTCAGGTCTACCTGTCCTTCGAGAAAACACTAGCACCAGCTTCTATCAGCAGCTTTGCCATCAAATATAATCCTTCTGATGCAGCTACATGAAGTGGAGTCCGGTGATCGTAGTCTTTAGAGTTTGGATCAATTCCATTGGACAAGACCCTTTTGAGAAAATCTGAATCCCCTCTTGCAACAGCTCTACACAGAACACTACCAGCATCATCTATGTTCAAGATGGCCCCTTGTTCAGAAAGTAAAGATGCAACTCGATCGTGTCCATTCTTGATAGCTTCCAACAATGGTGTGTTTCCAAATTTATCTGTACAAGAAAAATATTAATAGTATTAATGAGCAATATGTCAATAAAACATCAAACCACCAACAGAAGTATTATAGCCAATTAATCACCAATATAAGCAAATTACCTTTGATGTTAATGTCAACTCCTTCTTGAATAAGGAAAAGTGTGGTATCTTCGTAACCTCTAGATGCGGCAAGATGCTGTTGAATACAAAGGCTATTGTCAGATAAAGCAATTTTTTCATCCTCTTTAATCTACCCTTATGACATATAAACTTGATCAGATACAGGGAAAAATAGCTTGAAAGCAAAAAAAAAAAAAACATGCACCAATTTGCAAACATATGGCACAAATTATAGTAGAGCTCATCCATCTCTGGAATTAGACCGCGTCAAATGTGCCAGCATAAGAAGTGTTATTTTGATGATTCAGACTCACATAAAAATGATAACAAATGAAATAAAATGAGATCAATCATATACTTGAGCTTTGTGTATACCAAGGGTGATCTTCCATCATAATCTGTTCTATTGGGATCAGCACCTGCTCGGATCAAGCCCTTCAGCTGATAAAGATCTCCATGATAAGCTGTGCTATTCACCCTCAAAGCAAGTTCAGCTTCTTGCTTTCCGATATGAAATGTAATATCTGATTCCAACTGCTTATATTGAAGATTGGATTCTTTCCCCTGTCAATTTACCTTGATTTAGATCTTAATGGACATGTATTAATCCCTTGATGTCAAATATAGATCTAAAATAACTTGTTCAAATATTTTGTTATGTCTGCTGTGAGTTTTCTCCTTTGTTGCTGGGCTCTTGGTCCCAAGGTGTCTAATGAATTTTCCTGGGCTTATCAAAAATAATAATATAAAAAAAATTGTTCAAGAATTTTGTAGATTGGCTATATAAATAATCTGATATTGATTTCAAAATAGTGTGGAAGAAAAAAAAATAGAACATGACTATGAGTTAGAGGAAAGCGCATGTTGACAGAGTTGAATTACCTCTAAAAGGTTGTCCAAAATTCTGCGTCCATCATAAAAGTAAATCTCAAGTATATTTGATAAAGATTGTTTATCAATCCGTAAAAGCCGACATAACTCACAAACTCTAACTGTATAAGGCTGAGGAATGTTGCAAAGAATAGAAATTTCTCCAAATGAACTGTTAGGAGGCAAAAGTTTGACAGTTTCTTCTGATCCATCTTGCCCTATTCCAACCTCTTCCTGCACCAAGGAGAAAAAAGGAAGTGATCATACAAATGTGTTCAAACATGACGCTACATATCCTATGCATACCACTCAAAAATTAAAATTTTGGAACCACCAGGATTCTGACAAGGAAGTTGATCCAATAGTTAAATAACAGCATGCATCTGTAACAGTCCCAGTCAATGAGAGGCTAAATCTGAAAGCACCACCACAGTAACAAATCATAGTTGAAATTCTTATTTTTGTCAGAATATGATAAATCAACAGGCAGAATCAATTTTGAAAGCAAATTACAGTTTTAGAATTAACATCCCAAATATGTTCTTCATACTAAAGTGTTTAAGAACCAACGAAACAGGAGAAGCAAAGAGAAGCTATGGATAACCAGATGTTGAAACTGAGTGACCGTTCGATATGGAATCGTACCAGCACACCATGACAGACAAAATAAAGTTGATCTACCACGTTCCCCTGTTCCATAATTACTTCTCCTGGGAGAAAGAACTCCTCGTGAAGCCTAATGACCTGCAAGAACAAAAGAAAAGGAAAGATGAGAATAACAGAGCTGAGGCTCCTACAATGTATGAGTAGCATTGCAACAAAACATACAACATGGAGAATAAGGGTGAGAAAAATAACAAGTGTTAGAATATGAGGATGTAAGACCAAGCAATGCACTAAAGCAGAAAATTTGACAAAAAAGAGGAAGATTCAAAAGGAAATGAATAGCAACTCTACAAGAGGACAACAGAGACTACCAGGAACTTAAGAAAATAATGGAGGAAAAAATCGTTAATCCAACTAACTCCATCAAGTGATCAAAATTTTGCTTAATTTTCACAACTACATAAATCAAGATCCTGTTTCACAATCTAGCCTTGCATACCAATATTGTTGGCTCTTGAGTGTAATAGACCATTTATCAACACCAATAACATATGCCATGTTTTCTGCAAAATAGCCTCTCGAAATTTTTTTTTTCCTTGATGAATGAATCTGTGGATTGTTGATAAACAGATAGATTGAATGTCACATATGCTCAGAGTTGCACACTTTTTAATTAGTCTGCTTTTCAGAAACATGTCAAGTCCACCTCCATGGACGGTACATAAAGATCAGATGATTCCTGAAAGAACAACAAACCACGAGCCTAATACAGATCTTGACCATCGATGATGTTAAAATTTAATTGAACCATTAACTTGCAATGGCAATTGGCAATGAAATCCATGATTTCACTGAAACAAAATGTAGCATTTTGAGCTTTACTGGTTTATTGTTGCTACACCATTTGGAATTTCCCCGTTTTTTGAACTTATTTATCACCAGTGGGATATAATATGCCAAAGGAAAAGACTTACAATTTGATTAATAAATTCGGCAGAGCAATCCTTAACCAAGGGAACCTTTTCAATATATTCTGTGTACAAAGTTTGGGAAATCTGCAAGCAAAGAATAATCATCAAATTATTATAAGTGAGACAGATATCATGAGAGCTGTCAAAAAGTATAGCAAACTTTCTGTAGAGAAATGCAGTGTTTTAAAAGGAGACAAGGTGTAAAAGAAAATGATGCTGGATCCACCTCTTTCTGACAATTATTTGTGAATATTTCACTAGTAATTATTGGCATGGTGTGGCTCTTTAACGAAACTAAATGATACTTTATCCCAAGGAATAGAAGGTTCTCCAAATTAATTTTGGAATAAGGGGACAATTATGCTTTGCTTTCCCACGTAGCTTGAAACATCACCTCATCATTTTCTGTACTCCTTTTTTTTCCTAAAGCTCAATGTCTGTATCCATGAAATCCAATATAATAAAAAAAAAAAAAAAGGTTTAATGGGGAAAAAAAGGAATCTCTCAACATGTTCTTTACCTTAGCACGAATAGAGATGGGGAGATCCTGCAGTGCAGAAGCCTCGGTATAGCTGCTCTCATACTGTAAGCGCAAATGGCCTTTAATCTGATTACGGATGTCCTTGCCAAGTCTATTTCTATTCATATATTTGATGAGATCAGTCATTTTATCCCTGAACTTTTCTGTCTTTGAACCTTTTACTGTTATTGCTGTCATATTACCGATCAAATATGCACCGAGAATCATGTCAAAGGAAACAAAGATCATTACAAATATCATTTCCCTCAAGTTAACAGCATGTATATCTCCATACCCTGTGGCAAAAACAGCAGGCTTGTCAGGCAGTAGTGAAGACTCCAACAAAACAAAGGTATACAGCAAGAGAGAATCTTCAAACATGGCAAGTGTAAGAATATGGTATCTTAATTGAAACCTTCTGCTCTTACTGGTGAGCATAAATAAAAGGAATCGAATACAACGAAGCAGTGTAAAATCAAGCAAGAACACTTCGCGGAGATGGGACATAAATGATTATGGCATTCCAGTAGCTTTCTGAAATAGCATACTCCATGCCTCTTGTGTTTGACCCCATAGGTCAAGACTTCATCGTGAAATTTTCTCACTAAATGTTTAACTACTCTTTATTATGGAAAGCGAAAGTTCATATGCAGAAATAACCCAAGTCAATTTGCCAGTCATATGTTGACATAAACCAAAATGAGGAAACTTTAAAGCTTCAGGTTGTGTTAATAGAGTATAATGTAAAGAAGGAACTCACCAACGGTGGCCATAGTGACGACGGCAAAATATAAAGATGTTGTGTACCGCATCCAAATATCGATCTCCCTGAAGTTTGTATAATTATAACCACCCATCTTCAAACTTCCAATCCATGTATACCCTTCGTGAGAAGCTGGCAAGGTGGTAGCCAAATAGTAAAAGATGCAGGCTGCAGTGTGTGTGCAATAGAGTTCTACTACTATAAGCTTTACAATCCTCGTAAAAAGGTAATTAATTCGTATATCCTTCTCCAGTTTTTGGAAAAAAGAAGTTACTTTCCGCACCCTGCTCAGCCTAATCCATAAAAGATACCTCACTTCTTCTCTACGTCCACAAACCTGTATAAAAGGAAAATCCCAAAATGATTATGAGACCTAGACTCGATTAGCATTGAAACATTCAAATCTTCGGGTATCCATGATCTACAACAATTTATTTCTCCACCCTATCTTCATTCTGCATTTCAGCAAATGTTCTATTATGCTTCTAGAGCAACAGATACCTTGAAGATGATGTCCCAAGGCAGGCAGCCAAGTAAATCAATGATGAAATGAGATTTCAAGTACCTGCAACAAGAGCATAAAAGAAGAAAAAGTGACACACATAAACAAAATATTCAAGAGAACCAGTCCCAAATCAGGGCAATTAAGCACTTGGATTCATATCACTTAGACAGTGAACACTGATGAATCCACACTGAACATCATTCAACCAAAAGGCAAGCAAAGAAGGATTTGCATGACACAGTAGATATGCAAACAAGAGAGAAACTAACCGAAGAGCAATAGGAGAGCGCTTATAGATCATACGATAAGTCTGACTGTCTCTGTAGGCAACGAAGAATTGTAAAACGATATCAAGAAGAAAAGCAACCTGTCCAACTATGTCCATTATGAAGAGATTCTCAGGCAATCCCCTGAAGAAACCAAACTCCATTGGTGTAAAGAAGGAAGAGTACACTGCCCATAATAGTATAAATATTGTCCATGCACGATACCACCTGCATTATTTTAACTGCAATGTTTCATTTCTCTTCCATAAGCATAAAAAATCACGTAAAAGATTTGTTTTAATTTGGATTAGATTTAACTTTGAATCATTAGTTTAGAACAAAGGCTCGGCAATGCATCAGACCAAGCCTGGTGCTAGGGGCACCCGCACTTGTTGCGACAATGCGACCTCCCCATTTTAGGAGTCCATGACCCCGTCTACCAGCTCTCTGCCCAGGATAGGTGTAAAAAATAATTTGAAGAAAAAAATTTAAAAAATATTTAAAAATATTTTTTGACCGTAGAAAAAACATACTTTATAGTTGATCCAATTTAATTAACCTAGCTAGTAAAACCATAATTCAATCATCCTCGTCGAAATACAAGCAAGAGTCGATTTGACTTTTAAAAAACATTACTGTTCTGACTTTTTCTATAAAAAAAAAAAATATATATATATATATATCTTGAAATAATATAATTTTAAATCAACCCAGAGGATGAGCACGTCGAAATCTTGTAACAATTATTAAAAAAAAGAGTGTACTATGTTATTACGTTACATAGCGTCACAG
>Ga0325401_1006319_pt1 | contig 11442 bp, 9 predicted proteins | sample PopdelMetagenome_FD_205666 | JGI IMG/M metagenome (GOLD analysis project Ga0325401, IMG submission 205666) | Populus deltoides microbial communities from Bellville, Georgia, United States - Xylem-PdKOR-R2 | ecosystem: Host-associated > Plants > Phyllosphere > Stem > Wood/Secondary xylem | place...
AAGGGAGTGCGGTTTTAATGGGTGGCAGAGCTAGATAGTAGGCTTCATCGAATTTAAAGAAGGCAGTTCATATTGACAGGCTAAGGCAAGCCCTTAGAGGAGGTCGTAGGCCTTATTTACGAGGAGCACAGAAAAAGCGAGGACTGAATTTATGTTAATCAGAAAAGGGACAAGAATCACGACAGGCTTAAATTCCAGGGCAACTAAGGTTGCTTAGGTCCATCGGCAACTTTTCTTTCAGCCTGGGACAAGATACTGATGCGAAGAGGCAAAGGTAGGCATCCATTTAGTCGCTAGCTCATCAGATCAGAGTAACTGAGTGAAACCTTTAAGAATGACAACATTAGACGCTGGATTGAGCAGGTATCCATGCAGACGATTGATGTCTGAGTCATCATTAGCAGCAGAAAGAATCGTCAACAGACTTTAGCTTACATAGCCAAATCCAGGCATTTCAAGGAAGCATTTACCAAACGGCTTGAACTGCCCAATAATATGATACAATTTGCAGAATTTGAAGAATTTCTTACAACCTTGAATAACCACCGTGGCCTTCATATTGCTCCATGAACTCATCGTTGAACTTCTTGAAACTGTCCATGATTTCCGGCATGTCTTCCTCTGCCGGTAAAATGGTTGTCCTTAAATGGAATTCCCTACAAGAAAGAATAACAATCAGACACTAGCATTTAATTACAGTTCAGAAACAGACCCATCTAGAGACTTGCTTTTGCACACCCGCAAAAGGAAGGCCGAAGGGGGAAAATGCAAAACCCCCTTCAGAAACAAAAAGTGAGAAGCTGAGAAGAGGAAAAAGAATTCCCCATACCCCTGTCAGATGCTTACATGTCATCTTCATACATACATGATTCATATTGAACGTGAAATTAAAAAGATTCAGTATGTGTTAGGAAATCAATCTGCAGGAAGAGAAACATAACCAGGAGAAACTAGAATCGGCAGAATTCTCTTTTGTTTTGTTTTATTTGTCTGTTTTCATGCATGCTTGTGTGTTTCAAGCAATGTAGAACCATTTGATAGAATACGATAGGAAAATGGCATTTAACCACATCTAAATCAAAATAAAACAACAAGCAGTTACCCTTCTTTCTGTCCAAATCCTGAACCAGGGACAGTGGAAATGCCAGTGGCCTCCAAAAGCTTGAGACAGTAGAAAACATCAGGAACTTTTCCAGCCATTTTGGCAGCGTCTATTGCTTTAGGTGGCAGTCTTATTTGAGGAAATGAATACATGGCACCTAAAACCAAATTCTACGATGTCATACAATGATCACATATAGATTGGGAAAGAGATCACGAAATGAAAGACGTTAAAAATAGCTAAGAAACAACAATTTACCTTCTGTGAAATTGCATATCACATTTCTGCAGCTGTTGAATCCATCAGTCATCATCCTAGCTCTTCTCCTTAAAGATTCCAGGATCCCTTTGCTGCGTTTTTTTTTTTTTTTTTATCATAAAACACTGTTATTACCTGCTCCAAGCAGACAATTCTTTGACTTTGACAGTGGACATCAACATCCATTAACTAGTTTGGTAATCAGATTGACAGTTTAGCATGGTACTAGATCAAAGGGGAATGTCCTTGGTTCCATTTCATAAGATTATCATGAATACTGAATTGACTCCCAAAGAACTAAATCTTAGCAGGCATACCTTTCCCTAATGAACTGCTCATATGAAATATCTCCAGGTTTAGGCGGGTTGACCATCAGCCCCATCTGTAAAGAGGTAGACTTTTTAATTGGAGTAATAACGAGAAACAAGAACTGGATTTCCCAGTTAAATAGATAAAAATACCACTACAGAGTGTGCAAGTCTACTTACGAATATCTGTGCAGGGACATTTGGACTGAGTGATACTGATGCAACCTTATAAATCTCATCAACAGTCTGCAGCATAAATCATAACAAACAAAAATGACTTTTGGATGTTTGTCGTTCAAATACTGCCGGAATTTAAAGATCCTTCTTATGTTTAATTTCAATATTGCAGGTCGCAAAATACATGAGACTGAAAACAGTGAACAATTATTATGGAAAGGAGAAATCTATTTGATAAAAAGAAAACCTTTGGAGGAATGTTGGTCATCTCAAAGTATCCACCCCGCTGTCCACATTCACCCCAATATCCTTTGGACACGGTGTGGAAAGAAATGAGCTGAACTTCCTTGCTTACGGGTGGCCCCATGCCCATCAAAACCTTCCAAAGTCGCACCAAAAATATGACTAATACAAGTTGTAACTCCAGGTAACAAACACTTGAATTTCGAGGCAAAACAATATTTACCTTTCTAGCACTGATAAAAGGACGCTCATCCTGATAAATGTTCTGCTGATAAACTTCGTCTCCAAGAAGAACCAAGTTTTCTTGGTAACAGAAGTGCAAAATTTCCCTTAAATTAGCTTCACTAAGACACTGACCAGTGGGGTTGCCTGGGTTAATAATCACCATTGCTCTTACCTGATCACATATCAATCATGTTAGAGATTTATTTTGCAGTGATGAGTGCTACAAGATAAGTTGGGTCAGCAGGTAATTAATGCACGTTTAGTTTTCAAATGGAAGAGGACAATAAACCAATCTTCACAAGTATATATATATAATCTCAGAGGGTGATTGTTCAAATAACTGGCTAAACCCGGACAGTTAAACCAGTACCCTGATCCATTCTGTTTTTACAGTTTTCAGTTAACTTCTTAGGTTTCAATTTCCAAATAGATAGCAAGCAATTGCATATATAATAGGAAGAGTCAAAGCATACTAACAGTTATTCCTTTAGAGCGAGCTTGTGCAACTGACTGTCTCAGGTCATTTACATCAAGACCCCAGTTTGCTGTCTCTTCTAGAAAATATGGAACAAGGGAGCCCCCAAATAGAGAAATTGCAGCAGAGTAAAGTGGGTACTGTGGCACTGGAACCAAAATCTGACAAATATGCAGTTTTTGTATTAACAAGCATTATCTTGTAAACGGTACTATAATCGTACTAAGACAAAGAAAACCTCCATTGTTACCAGCAGGAAAGAAGGGATTGGAAAGTTGTAGAAGAAGCAGCCTACATTCAATCAAAGAGGGAGACAAAAGTACTTGCAGGGAAGTATACTTACCCCATCACTTTCACCTCTGATAATAGTATTCAAGATCTGCATAACACCTTTGCTGGCACCATCAGTGAGAAATATGAGTTCTGGGTCACTGTCAAGAAAGCAAGCAGCAAAGTGAACTTCGGCTTACCACTTCCAGTCCAAAGATAACTATTTATTCGAAACACAACTTTGGTTTTTATTTTTTTCATGTAGTCAAAGAGTTGAACAATAAAAATCATTGGCTATAACACATCACCTTGGATATCCATCACGCCTTTCAATGAAATCTGCTACCTCCTTCCTAACTCCCGGCATACCTCGGGAGTCAGTGTAAGCACCTAAACATATGAACAAGAGTGGCTTTAATTTGCATTGCAGGCTGATGTCTCAGTGGAACTACTCTTTAACTAGCTAGACTTCAGCAGCACAGTATTGAAAACCATAAAGTTGTTAAGACAAGAACATCTATGAAAGGAATATTGGCGAGAATGAAATAACAATTAGGAAAGATATGTGTAGAGGAGGCATAAGGGGAAGCATCTAGAACACAACCAACTAAAAAAAAATCTTAATATTTCAATGCATGTGATCTAATGACCCTCCATAGACCACCCCCATATACGCGTGATACACCGAAATACTCGATACAATTGCTTTGGATTTTTCAACCCTATCCCAAACTTGTGTAAGAAAAGGCAGATAAGAAGAAGATACCTAGACCACCAATAGTCATAGCAAGATAATGTTTAGCTTTTGCAATTGCATCCGCAGGGAAAAACAATCCTACATTTGGATCATCTAATAGAAATGGAGCTTGGCAGAGAGCAACCACCTGCAATAGAACTTTTCATGGTTCAACTCGACTATATAGACAAGAATGCATAAGCAACTCAAAACAGTTCGTTTAAGCAGTAAATACATAAGATAAATAGACAGGAATATAATATACTTCAACTTAACCTGGCGAGGAAAGGTAAGTGGCTTCTGTCCAAGCGCATGAGGATTGCCGACATTTGTGAAAATAATCTACCGAATAAATTTGAAGCAGTGAGACTCAGAGAAATATGCATAGGATAATGACATGTTATACAAAAAAAAAAAAAAAATCAATTATTTGTCCTGGTTGATTAAAGCCAAAATACAGATGCCATCTCATGGTTTTAAAAGGAAGAAAATGATATGTGAAGTAAGATTTTACACATAAAGTAACATGTTAAGGCCCTAGAATAATATCAGGTCTAACGTTTAAGATTGTCATTGATAGCCAAGTGCAGGGCCGTGGAGGATTAATTGCTATTGCATGGCTCATGGCTGTGCTACGAAATATGCAAGAACATGTTTTTGCGGATACATGCTGTTCTTCAATAAACAAATTATACGCAATAGAAAATGCATCTCATATAGGACTAAGTTTTCACATTTGACGAGAGAAAAGCGTCCCTCTAATGAAAAATGCACGTTACAACATGTGACAAGTCCTTCATGAATTCAAAAGAAGAAGAAAGGGAATACAAACAAGAGGTATATCCAACAAAGGAACGGCATTGATTTATACGAACACTTGGAAGACACTGAATAAGCAACCGAAACTAGAAGCAATTGATAAAGATTAGTCAGCAGATTCAAAATTGAGGTGTGCAAAATCAAGTAAAAATCTCCAGTTGTTGCATCCTGATAAACCCAGTAGAAACTCAACACATTTAAATCCACTTAACATCATAAGCAAAATTATGAACAGCAACATTTCTAAAGAAAACTTGAGCAGACTACACACACACACACCTTCTTCCCTTCCTTCTGGAGCTCAGAAGCTCGAAGATACAACTCGCCTCTAACAGCATACTGAACCTTCTTGACATTTTCATTCAACGATTCATAGTCTAATGCTCTAGGTGCCATGAAAGTTAGTCTACCTTCTCACCCGGTCTGAAAAATCAAGTAAGACAGCAAACTCAGTTCCTAGCCATCAATTTTCTTCAGAAAACATTAGAATGAAAACTAAACATTGGATGAAGCAACTGCTCTGTGATCTTAAGAAAAATTGCCCAATTGTCAGAATTTTAAATCTAATAACAACATTTCCAGCTACGAATTTTGAAAAGGAATTCACAGCAACCAACGAATAATTATATAACAAATGAGCCAGAGAAGTCAACGAAAACCATCAAACATTTTAGAATCAGACAAAGAACATGCTAACACCACTTCAAAAGGGAAAAATAATTGAAAAAAAAACCTCAAACCCAAGATAGAGCAAGAAAGAATAGATCAAATTACATTCACGAGAAATCCCTTAAAAAGATTAAGAAAAAAAAAACATCAAATGGTTTGGTGAAGCTACCTGGCTATGACACTGTTTTGGTAAGGGAGATTCAATGGTGTATTTTCTGCTTGGGCGGGCAAAGACAGGAACTAAACTATGCTGCATGCACAAGAGCAGAATTTCTTTTTTGTGTCAGCAAAAAAATCTGGTTGTGAGGATATACATATATTTTTTATTATGTGGCAGCAGTCAGCACATGCACTCAATATTGGCAGCACCAGAGCCACTGAAATTTGGACTTGTTCTGGACTATTGTTTTGTTTATTTAACCCAAAGGGATAAAGCTATCAGTATTCAACAAGTGTGGTGTAGCTTCAAACACTGAGTTCTTGGTAGAGACTCTCCTCGTGGTCATCTCTCTTGGTTTTACTTTGCTGGAGTCAATAGGAGTCACTCTCAGCTCAATGCCTGAGTGATCCTAGCATAGCTACTAAAACCTGTCACGAGTGGTTAGTTAATTTGAGAGATTTAAGATGTGGAGCCTAATTTATATCGAATTGGATAAAATATAATTTAATGAATTTTGATCAACTTAGCTGACCTCATCTAGTTGATCATATTAATATTAAAAAAATAAAATAATATCGTTTTAATAAAAACAATTAATCTGGATAATCTTATCCATATAATAAATATGACCATTTAGTGAATTAAAATAACTTGAATAATTACGTAGTTTTATATACTATTTATTTTTTATTCAGGCTATGATTTATTCTTAAAAAACATCTATTGATGATATATATATATATATATATATATATTTTTTATATAAATATATTACAAGAAAGAGCTCTTTGGAAGCATAAGGTAGCATGAAAATGGCATGTTGGAGCTTATAATAAATCTCTTTAGAAGCTCTTAAAAGAGCTCTTCAGAGAAAGCTCAAAGAAAGCTGCAATATATTTTAAAAAGTACAGATCAACAGTGATAGCTGACAGCCTCCAACCAGAAGTAACTGCTCGTCTGATTTCTAGTTTCTCTGTATGAGAATGATTTTTGTATTTGCTGTATCCTTATTTAGGTAATCTTGGGCGGCCTCTCCTTTGTAACCAAAGAAGAAAACTAGTATGTCCGTTAAACGAAGAGACATGTCAAGAATCGACAATGTCATGGTATTGGAAAGCAAATTTCGACACCAACAATCATTTCGAGCCCTTGCGTTCAAGGGCCTCTGCAAATGACTGCAAGAACTAAACTACTGCGTTCTTCTTCAGCTCTTATATTGTTTTCTTTCTTACTTCCCAGGAAAAGAAGAAACGGGGCTGTTGCTGTCAGGTTGATTAAAGGATGAAAGAAACAAAGGGAAGCAGAAGCAACACATCCAAGTCGCTAGTAAGAGCTTTTTAAATCTTAATTATTCTCATAAAGTCAAGTAAATTTGTAAGCGCATTGTGTTAACTGTTATGCCTGCAATTCTCAATGCTTGTATCCTTGGAAAAGAAAATAGCTAATGCAAAGATAAAAAGGATAAACAATCCCTTAAAATTTACAATAGGAACAAAACCACATGGAACACTTCCTTGCACAAGATTACAAAATCTGTTCCGAGCCAAAGAGACAGTCGCAAAAAGCTCTGCGCAGACGGGAAAATCAACATCCTTCCAGTCCCATTTCCACAGCTAATGCGAAAGGGGCATGGCTTATTCTATGCCCTGATACATGTATGATTATCCTTATTCCTTTTCATACAGCTGTTGTTAGTACTAGTACATCAGACAAAATTATGCTTGCAAAGAGCCCAGCAGACAAATTATTGTACACTACACTACACAACCAAGCAAAGTGTGTAGCTGGTAGTTTCCTTCTATGCAAACGAGCATGCTGGACTCATTGTAGGTGGTGAAATATTCTATATTTGACTGCCGTTAATTGAAACAGCAAGGCATGGATTCTTCTCTGCATGGTTGTCGGATCCGGCTAGGGATCGACTAATCTGAAAAAAAGTTTTGGGTTGTTGAGTCACCGAGTTAATCCATGAGTTATTGAATTAGTTAACCCGAATCAATTATTTTTGTTAAAATAATATCATTTTACTGTTCTTTTATTTTTTTCAAATTTCTTGTTATTAATGCTATCGGATTTGATTAAGTAAATCATATCATTAAAGACATGATTGCATCAATTAAGTTTTATCCAGTTAATATTTTGTTAAATTCAACTTTTCCAAATTAAGTTAAACAACCATGCTTCAACCCATTGAGGAAGTGTGTTCATTGGTAAATCAACAGACAAAATTGTCTCAATCACTAAATTGTAAGCATCGACATAATTAATTATATCATCTTATAATGGATGGGGGAAATACTTTGGAAATTACAAAAACCATATCATATTCAAGATGGAGAACTACAACTCTCCTTGTAAGAGCCTAAAAACAAAGGGGGTGGGCCACATGAAAAATGTCAATCCGACACAATTAACTGTTGTGTTCTGATACAAAATAAACAAACAGGTAATGAAGGAGAGAAGAAACTATAGTTTCTAGCTCCATCACTTCATCTCATTTTCTTCCTCTCTCACGGGAAAAAAGTTCCTATGCTCTACAACCATGACTTTCCACAATTTCCTTCTTGGTCTCCTGATCACTTTAATGGCAACCCTAGTAGCTATAGTTTTCGCCCCTGATGACTCCACCAATTCACCAAATATGTACCCATTTACTTGCTCCGATTCTGAAGACATCAAAATTTGCAATGCCTCCCTGTACCATACCAACTACGACAGCAGCTTACAGAAAGAACAGCTTGCTTCCATTTATGGTGTCAGCCCAGCTCAGATCATTTCTATTTCCTATGCAAGCCGACAAGACTATCTTGTAACGGTACCCTGCTCGTGCAAAAATATCAGTGGCACTGTTGGATACTTCTATGATGTAATCCACAACGTAAGTCAAGGAGAACTGTTTTCTAATGTTTCAGCTCAGATTTTTAATGGGCAAGCTTGGTGGGTTGAAGATGAAGCGTGGTTGTTTAATCCAAGAAATAATTTCTCCATGCATCTCTTGTGTGGGTGTACAAAAAGCAAATCCCAAATTGTGGTAACATATACTGTTCAGCAGCATGACACATTATCAGATATTTCAACCAGGCTATCATCTACAGTAGGTGGCATACAGAGCATGAACATAAATCTGATTAAGAACCCAAGTTCCATAAATGTGGATTGGGTGCTGTTTGTTCCCATGGACAGTAAACCGGCCTCTAGAAAAGGTGAATACGAGTTCTTTCCCAAATTTTCAATATTTCATCGATAGAGAAGATAAATGGAGATATATCATTTATGTTTCCAATGTCTCCGTTTCTTCTATCTTGAGAGAGTAATCATGCGCTATGTTTCACAGCAATATTTGTCTTTTCGGGGAAAAGAAAATTAATCGCATCCATGTATGTATGTTTGCATGAAATGCAGAACTTGATTGAAATTGAGTAAAATCCTGTGTAATTTTTCTTACATGTATCTTTGTCTTGTGTTTCCATTCAGGATCAGAAAGGGGACACAAATGGATAATAATCGTCGGCATACTATCTTCTCTGACAGCACTTTCAATCATCACATTGGTAATCCTCCTTCTTAGGAGAAAAGGATGCCGACAGAACAGCGAGGAGGACTTGAAACATGTATCCAAAAGCATGAGCACGAACAGAGCATTTTCCTTGCAGAGTCTGTACAAGGGAAGTAACGAAGGTTAGATTTACTCATGGAATCTGAAAAATCATAAAAAAAAGTCGGATTAGTTTTATTGTACATGGAAATAACTAGGGTAGCATTAAATTCAGCTGAGACGAAAGAGCCTGCAGTAAGTGATGAGTTTGCATTCTGCAGATGGGACAGCTTTTGAATCAGAAAAACCAGTCGTCTTTAGTCTAGAAGAGATTGAAGAGGCTACAAAAAGCTTTGACAAAACGAAGAAAATCGGAGAGGGTGGATATGGATGTGTGTACCATGGATTATTGCGAGGACAGGTATAGACTTCTTTCTTGATTTCTCCCGAACCCATGCTCATAAGAGAAGGTCTCCAAGGTAGAAAAAAAAAAGTATGAAAATACGATTTTTCCTTGCAATATTCAGGAGGTTGCAGTAAAGAAGATGAGATCAAACAAATCCCATGAGTTTTTTGCAGAGCTCAAGGTCTTATGTAAGATCCATCACATAAATGTGGTGAGTGATCATTAACCATACTCGTCAATCTCAACGCAATTTTGCAAAGAAACATTTGCCTCTATTTACCAAGTATAAATCATGTAACAGGTGGAACTTCTGGGTTATGCCGGTGGAGATGATCACTTCTACTTGATTTATGAGTATGTTCGAAATGGGTCACTTAGTGATCACCTTCACGATCCATTGCTAAAAGGTATTCAAATTAGCGGTACAACATATGCCTCTTAGTTTAGTAAGATGACTTTTCTGCTGCTAAATGTATTATAGGGTAAGCCTAAGATACCTCTCTGTTAGTTCATAATGAACCCAGAAGAGAACCATGTCATTTTTTCCTTTGAAAAGGATGTTCTTTGAGACTAATGAGTTGTATATTTAGTTATCTGTAGGTATCACAAGACAGGATTGATGTCTTTGGAAAACATGGTTTCAACTTCCTATAGATGGAATATTTTACAAATTTGTTGAGCATTTGGTTTGCAAAAGCTTTACATTTAGGCATTTAACAGACAAGAAAGCTAGCTAGCAGCTGAAAAATGGGGTCTTGAATCAGGTCACCAGCCACTCTCTTGGACAGCAAGAGCACAGATTGCCCTTGATGCTGCAAAGGGAATTGAATACATCCATGACCACACCAAAGCACGCTATGTGCACAGAGATATAAAGACAAGTAACATTCTACTCGATGAGGGACTGCGAGCAAAGGTACTTAAAACATGTTTTACTAGCAGTTTTTTTATGCTATTATTATCATCATCATACTTCATTCTCTAATGATACACAACTGTCTTTGACCAAATGAAATGAGTTTTCCTCGATGTTAGAGCGAGCTTCCATCGTTTTATCAGACAAGACCTTCTAAAATGGAAAACATAATTAGCTAATCATCATCTGGCTCTATAGGTTGCAGATTTTGGATTGGCAAAGCTTGTTGAACGAACGAGTGATGAAGATTTAATAGCAACACGACTGGTAGGAACACCAGGCTATCTTCCACCAGAGTAAGTCTGTTATATCCTGATTGAATTGTGTGTGCGTGTGTGGTGTCATTCTAGTTTGAGAAAGGAGAAAATTGATCTGTCTTTCTGATTTTACGTACTGCTTGGAAAGATCTGTGAAGGAGCTGCAGGTGACTTCCAAAACTGATGTATTTGCATTTGGAGTAGTTTTAGCTGAGCTGATAACAGGACATCGTGCACTTTTGCGTGACAATCGAGAGAGCACCAAGATGAAATCACTCATCACAGTTGTAAGCTTACACATAATTACTCAATCATTCTTAATATAATTCTTGCATATATTTTTCTGTATTATCATATATATGCAACTATGGTCAATACTAACCTGATACATGCTGTCAGGTCTACAAAATTTTTGAAGATAAAGATCCAGAGACTGCTTTAGCAGATGTCATAGATAAAAATCTTCGCAACAGCTACCCCATGGAGGATGTCTACAAGGTTATACATTTAAATATAGCTTGATCTTATTACTGTATCTGTCTCGTGGATTTCTACGTTAAGCCTATACATAGGACACATTAGTATATTCCTATTATGTATTTTTTTTTAATGAAATTGAATATGAATGTTTTTGACAAAATTCAACAGCATAACATCATGATGTTAATAAATCATTTTCCATGTATATAGCTTAATATATGATAATTAAAATAATAAAAAAGTTGATAATAATATATATAACCATGATTTTTCTTTCTATTTGGTTGCAGATGGCAGAAATTGCTGACTGGTGTTTGAGCCAAGAAGCAATTAATAGACCAGAGATGCGAGAAGTGGTTCAAAAATTATCTATGATCGTAGTGTCCTCAGTAGAGTGGGAGGCTTC
>Ga0325401_1006321_pt1 | contig 11441 bp, 10 predicted proteins | sample PopdelMetagenome_FD_205666 | JGI IMG/M metagenome (GOLD analysis project Ga0325401, IMG submission 205666) | Populus deltoides microbial communities from Bellville, Georgia, United States - Xylem-PdKOR-R2 | ecosystem: Host-associated > Plants > Phyllosphere > Stem > Wood/Secondary xylem | place...
ACAGGAAAAGAGAGACGAGAAAGGACGGGGAAGGGGGGATACTAGATTGTTCCAACTTTCAAGTTTCAACGAGGGAGAACGAGAGAGAAAATTGCAACGGGACGAGCGTCTGCTGTCAAAGAAAAAGTGGGGAATGTGATTTAGAGGTTTTTCAAAAAAAAAAAAAAGAAGGATGAATTGATCTGGTTCATACGGTTTTGGTTTATTTAAATTGATATCGGACCAAACTTTGTAGTTTCTTTGGTTTTTTTCTTTTAGTTTGGCTTTTTCGGTTAATGTTTTTTTTTTTAGTTTAAGTTGTTGATTGATTATTTTGAACACCTTTAAGCTAAAAAAATTCTTACTTCATAGAGCAATTTAATATTTTAACTATGTATATAAAAAAAGAAAAAGTCAAGAAGGCCCATGCAAAAGATATATTAAAATTTTGCCTTTAAAGATAATTCAATCATTATATTGTACTAAAAAAATTAAATACCATAAGATTCAGGATTTCAAAGAACACACTTTTTTATAGGTTTTCTTACATTTTGTGATCCATCCCAAAAGATGCATAACCAGCAACAATATCTTCAGCATCACAAAGCAGGCCTGTTTTATGCATCATCTGCTTCTCCAATTCAGCCACTCTCGATTCTTTCATCATCGAGGGTAGATTAAGGTCTTGATTTCTCTTGGAATCGACCTCTCTCGATTCTTTTACCACTAAGGCTAGGTTAGAGTCTTGTTTGCCTTTGAAATCGAGAATTTTAGAGGTTTTTTTTACAAAAAACTTAAAGAAGAAAATGTTGGAACTGAGTTAGTTAATAATGTCCTAGTCTTTAGGATTGAGAGATTAGGTTTGATTTATTCTTTGCTCACTAAACCATGGTTGTGGGAGTGTTAAACGTGAGTTGCATATTTTTCTTCTTTTTTTTGTTGTAAAGGCTTGATATATGCACCAGCCTTACTATTGAATAAAACATGTTCCATTCTCCTCAGTGGAATACTTTTGAGTGTTTGGTTGCATTGGCCACGTACATATTCTGAATGTAAAAGGAACAAAGCTGGATTCAAGGAGCTCAAAATATGTGTTGTTGGGAGTAAATAAAGAAACAAAAGGCTATAAAATGTATAATCCAGTCATAAAGAAAATGGTGATAAGTTGTGATGTGATCTTTAAAGAAAATGAGATTGGGACTGGATAGAAGATGTCACCAATGGATTGCTAAAGTGGAGAGATTATGAGAATGATGTGATTGAAGAAGAATTTAAAGAAAATAAAGATGAGGTTGAAGAGCAAGAGCAAAATGAAACAATTGGAGTAATTAGTCCTTCATCAAGTTCGTCTCTAACATGCTCAGATGAAAATAATGAGTCTAATCAACCTGCTACCAGAAATTGAAGAACACCATACTAGATGCAGGATTATATCACAGGTACAGGTTCGTATGAAGAAGAAGAAACTTAAAACATGGTACTCTATACCACTGCCGGAGATCCATACACCTATAAAGAAGCCTCAAGAAGTCGAAAATAAAGAGAAGTCATGGATAATGAGATTTCAGTAATAGAGGGAAATGGTACGTAGGAACTAACTGTTCTACCAAAGAATGCTAGAAAGATTGAGGTAAAATGGATATACAAGACAACACTCAATGAGAAGGGGGAAGTTGACAAATACAAGGCTAGGCTTGTAGCAAAGGGGTATGCACAACAACATGGGATTGACTACACTAAGGTGTTCACACCAGTGGCAAGATGGGACACAATCTAGATGGTTTTAGCTATTGTAGCACAGAGAAAATGGAAAATGTATCAACTGGATGTAAAAAGCGCATTTCTTCATAGAGAATTAGATGAAGATGTGTACGTAGAGCAGCCTCTTGGTTACTAGAAGAAGGGAGAGGAATACAAAGTTTTCAAGTTAAAGAAAGCTTTATACGGATTGAAGCAGGCACCAAGAGTCTAGTTTAGTAGGATTGAATCATATTTTTTTAGGGAAGGTTAGTTCGATGTCCAAGTGAGCATACTTTATTTGTCAAAACTCAAGGAGAAGGAAAGATTCTAATGGTGAGCTTGTACGTAGATGACTTGGTGTTCACTGGAAGTAATGAGGAGATGTTTGCAGAGTTTAAAGCTTTAATGAAACGAGAGTTTGATATGACTGATTTAGGTACGATGAAGTTCTTTCTCGAAGTAGAAGTTGTACAAAATGATGAAGAAATTTACTTGAGTCAAAAGAAATATGCTCTAGAGATTTTACAGAGGTTTGGCTTGGAGAATGCAAATTCAGTTTGTAATCTAATGGTACCGGGTATTAAACTGATGTAGAATAAAGATGGAAAACAAGTGGATATGACTCAATACAAGGAGATGGTATGTAGCTTTATGTACCTATCAGTGACTAGGTAGGACCTTATGTTTGTGGTTAGTTTGGTCAATAGGTATATGGAGAGACCAATAAGTCTACATATGCAGGCTATCAAGAAAGTTTTAAGGAATATGAAGGGATTAATGGACTTGGGAATTTGCTACAAAAGGGGAGCTGCAAGCGATGAAATGTTAATGGCCTTCTCTGATAGTGATTATGTCGGTGATTAAGATGATCGTATGAGCACTTCTAGATATGTTTTAATGCTTAATAGGGGAGCAGTTGATTGGAGTTTGAAGAAACAACCAGTGGTCTCCCTTTCAACAATCGAGGTAGAGTTTATATCTGCAGCTCATTGTACTTGCTAGACGGTGTGGATGAGAAGAGTGCTCGAAAAGTTAGATTGCAAACAAGGTACACTTACTGTCATACACTGTCTACGATTAATTTAACAAAGAATCCAATTATGCATGGCAGAAGTAAGCATATAAATGTCAGGTTTCACTTCCTGCGTGAGCTTTGCAAAGAAGGTGTAATTGAGTTAAAACACTACAATTCACAAGACCAATTGCTGACATTATGACAAAAGCATTGAAGATAGATGTATTTCAGAAGCTGAGAAGTTTGTTGAGTATATGTGTGGTATTAAATGGTTAAACTACTTGCTGAAAGGAAAAAATTGTTGGAACTGAGTTAGTTAATAATGTCCTAGTCTTTAGGATTAAGAGATTAGGTTTGATTTATTCTTTGCTCACTAAATCACGGGGTTGTAGGAGTGTTAACATTTTTTGTTTTTGTTTTTCTATTGTAAAGGCTTGATGTATACACCAGCCTTATTATTGAATAAAACATGTTTCATTCTCTTGATTCTAAGAATTTTTTTTAGTACTTAAAGTTTTCTGGCTCTAACAGAAGAGAGAGATATTGGATATATAAATTTTTTTGTCTATTTTTTCATGAGAAAGAAAAAGATGAACAAAAAAGGATGTGATTTTGGGTCAAAAAAATTAAGGGTTTTCGTAGCTAGACAGCTATATATTTTTTAAAAAAAACAAAAATCATTATGCAAGAACACAGTTATATGTGACTCGGACTTGATACACATTATTAATACAGTTTTTTAGCCATAAGATTTAGAGTTTTGTTAATAATAAAATAATTAATAATTAATGCTAAGGAGATACATTGGCACAACAATGCCATAAAACCTGCTCACATCCATTTGACTGCTACCGTTTTATAACATTTTGTCAAATCCTAAGTGTCAAGAGCACGTTTGGAATGGTATTTCAATAAATTTTAAAAACTTATTTAAAATAATTTATTTTTTTATTTTTTAAATTATTTTAATAGATTGATATCAAAAATATTTTTAAAAAAATAATAAAAATTATTATTTTAATATATTTCCGAGTGAAAAGTATTTAAAAAAATAATCATTATCACACTCTCAAACACTATCTAAAACAAGGTTTGATATACTACAAATATAACATTATATTAAAAAAAAAACTTATTATATGCAATTAGAATGAGATAAATGAAGAAGCGTAGAAAGGTATTTGAGATTTTCTTACCATAATTAAAAACATATTTTTTTAAAGATTGCTTTATCGGCTTTCTCTCGATTTTCCTTTAACAATTGCTCTCTCTTTCAATTTATAAAACGTTTTCTGTTTTCGACATATTTAATGTGGGATTAATTTTTAATTCTTGGAGTCAGAAGCGTATATAAAAAAATAATGCTTAGTTTTTCTTTTCCAAATAATAATAAGTAAATTAAAAACCTGTTTATTTTACGTTTCAAAAATGTTTTCACGACCACACCGCTCTCCACCGCAGCCCCATTGTCATTGGGCCACTCCGCCCACTCCCATTATACCAGGCGGAGTCCCACGAATGAAACCCAATGTTTTAGCAATGGACCCGCAAAGATATACATAAAACTGCCACCAAATGGGCCATAACCCGTAAGGATCCGATCGCATGGAATGCTTCCTATTTGTTCACACGTTACCTTGCAATCCTGATGCAAACGCACACATACATGATTCCTGTATTTCATTTCCTATTCTGTTTCATTGCTTAAAACTCTTCCTTCAAGTTAAGCTCCTAGGGTTTCCAGTTCCTATCACTAACATGGAAGTAATCATCTTCTAGTCAAAGAAAACTTCAAGCAAATGGAATTAAGTCCAAGGTTTCTGATTTATCATATCCATGAGTCTGTAACTTTTGTGTATGACCAGTGACAAGTCCAATAAGATTCGCAGCATGATGTAATGGCAAAGATAGTACGTGAGAAAAAACCTTTTGATAAGAAAAGGTTACCTAGATTCAACAAGTCTGTTGCGGAATACACTGGAACTATAAGAACAAAAACCCATAAGTTGCTTGACGATATTGCTTTCTCTTCTCCCTCCTTGATAACAGAGTCTTTTATTTCTCTTGGAAGGATGTAAGTGCCCTCTGTTTTGTTGCGCTGACAAAGTCTATTTTGTGTTTTGTGTTACCGTGATCTCTTGCCCTTCTCCTCTCGCTCCCCCTTTGGTGTGTCTGAATGTGGCCTTTTACAGGAGGATGTCAATCCTTTTATGAAATGAAACAATCATCGACTTCATGAAAACCGAATCCTTGAAGGTTGGCCTGATGAATCCGGACTGGAAACTAGTTTAAGTGTTGACCACCAACCCTTTTTTGCTCGATCTGCGGGGAGAGAATCAGGGCAGAAAATGTGATTTCTTACTTCAGGATCACGGGCAACACGTTCAATATTACGGGCATGTGTTTTTTGTTTCCTGGGAGGATCAATTGGCAGCTGGGACTAGGGCGGAAAGAGGGCAAAAGATCAATTTCCATTTGGGCAAAACCCAGAATTTCTGCAGAAAAAAGCATCGTTTTGTTTGAAGATTTAAACCATGCTCCTCCCCAATTGAAAAAAAGCGCCCCATTTCACGTAACGTGAAACGATGTCGTTTTTGTTCCTCAACTAGAATTAGGTTCCTTATTGAATCACACTAAACTTCATATCAGTCCCCTTTTTTCAATTCTCTTATTTTTGTCAATTTGCACCTTTTCCTCTTAATTTATTTCAATCTTGACCTGACTGAATTAAAATATGTCCTTTGATTTCTCAATTGATCATATATCAGCCCTTGGTTCTTCGATTATTCATTTTTAAGCCTGACTCCCAATTTCAATTTTCTTTTTTCAGTTAAGCTTTTAATTGATTTACTAAATTGGCAATTTATTTCAAACTCATACTTGAACTTCCGATTTGTTTTTACCTTCAACCAAACTAAACCAATTTAAACCTTTTTCTTGAATTCAAACCTTAGTTATGACCCATAATTTCTCAAACTCAAATTTTGCATGTCATACTTAATTATTGGTATGATTTCAACCCCATTTACATATTTTATTTTATTTTTATTTTTTTAGGTTTTCTATGATTATCTCTAACCACACAAAAATTAATAAAAATTACTAAAACATCAAAATGATAAAAAACAAATTGACTAAATTTACCCCCTCGCACACGCGCGCACAAATATATATATATATATATATATATATATATTAGAATTATATAAAAATGGAGGGCCAAAATTGAGTTACGATAGAAATCAAAATGATATGGATTAAATGTAAGCAAAAACAATTGAAGGGATTGGTCTAAAATTTTAAAGAGACTGATATGATATGAAATTCAATGTAGAGATAGAGATGGAGGATAAAAAAAAAAAGATATGGCCATCGATGCCCATCTAGAAGTGTGTTAGGCACACTCGTCGTTTTATTGCAGAAACGGCGTCGAGACCATTCAAAATCACCGCAGAATATAGGATTTGGTAACCGGATGACCCCACACATGCTAGTAAAGTTTTTTTAATATATTAAATATTTATTAAAATACAAAAACACTTGAGTTAACTTGACATTAGCAAAAAAAAAAACATGATGAAAAGACCAAAACATTCTAGAAAATAATTTTGTTAATTTTGAACCCATGGGTAATTAAGTAATTTAACTTTAATTAAATATTGAAAAAGACATAAAAAAAAGCCCTTTAGCTTAAGTTACCTTTTTTTTTTCAGGGTATTTAGGTAACTTTTTTGTTCTAAAAAATAAAAAAAACATTTGAAAATGACATTAAATCAAGGTAAAAAGATCATCCTACCCCCAAATCCTAACTTGATATTTTTTTCAGCCAGGCATGTTTGTCAGATGATTATTCCAATGAATAATGTTCATTGGCTTTCTACCCTACGGGTCAAGTTAAAAGTTATTTTAATATACAAAATATCTATGCATTGCAAAAATGTTTCTAGTAGAAAACAATTTAAACCATGTAAGTATTGACCCGATGGACTTAGTAACTTAAATGTTGAAAATAAATTATGAAACCTAATTTTCAATAAATCAAATGTTGAAGGATAAAAATTAAAAAAAAATCCGAGTCAACTGAGGTTAACCTGTCAAACCTGTATCCCCGGTCATAAAACTAGGACAACTTAATAGAAAGCAAATTAAAATAAATTATGAAACTCAATTTCCAATTAACCTTGTGTTGAAAGATAAAATTGAATAAAAATAAAGTAAAAAAAATGATATAAAAAACAACTTGAATCAACTCGAGTTAATTTGCGAAACCAGTGGTCTAAGTAATGAAACGAGAATAACTTCATAAAAAGCAAATTGAGACAGATCATGAAGTATGATTCTCAATGAACTCAATATTAAAATATGAAATTGAGAAAAAAAAACTCAATTAGAAAAAAAAATAAAAACTCCAGTCAACTGAATTAAATCAGAATCGTGATTCGAGTCATGAGACTGAAATAATCTTACAAAGAATAAATTCCAATATTCAATAAATCTAATGTTGAATAATGAAATTAAAAAAACAATCCAAAGAAAGGTGAAAGAACTACTATAATGAATTTGTTTTTTTTTAACAAACTCCTTCCTCTTTTAGTTTTTTGTATTAACAAGAATCTCAAATTAACTTTATTCAAAATAGTGTTATGGTTTTAATATATAATTTTTTTTTAATCAATATATTTAATTTTTAATTAATAAAATTTTAATATCTAAAAAAATTGAACACATACATTGAGTATATCTTCTCACTAGATAAAAATTAAAATTAAAATATTGATAGCAAGTCAGAAAAAGAAAAAAATACCAAGGAAAGTTTTTAAACTAAATATTATAATCATAATTTATTCCCATAGATTTATTGTAAATTCTTCTTTTTCAAATCAATAGAAAGCTAATGTGATAACTTTTAGTTTAAGATGCATATAAAATATTTTTGAATAAGAAGTAAAAACAGAAAAATCAAGAAACTCATCTCTATCAACACATATCAATATTCTTTAGGTTGTTTAAAAATTTATCAAGATTCTTTAGCTAGTATAGGAGTTTAATGATATATTATTTGTTTCGTTGTTATTTTTTAAATAAGTCTTCTTTCTTAATAAAATTATAAAATCAAATACTACATTAAAAACAGAGAGAATAATTAAAATTTTAAATTCAATATACATCAAGAAAATAAAATATATTATATATATTTTTTAATAAATACCTTTTATTTTGGTTTCACAAATATAAGTTCTTTATATTAAAAAATAGAATAATTAAATATCTAAATTTGATATGCGTTGAAAAAAAATTAACTGCTTTTGAAGTTTCAGGACATAAATTTATAAAATTAATTTCAATCCATAAAAAGAAATTTAAAAATTGATACCAGGTTGAAAAAAATAAAATGCTATAAAAAATATATAAAATTTAAGTTAAATATTTGTAGGGGTGAAAGTTTTGTTATTGTTCTTGTTCAAATACACATAATATAACGACTTTGATAACACACACAAAAAATATTTAAAAAGACATAATTAAATTACTAAACAATTATTTATATATGAATAATTGAATGACTAAAATTGATTATACATGAACAATTGATTATGACTGCAATGTGGGGGCATACGATTAGTTAAACTATATAATAGTACCATTGTTTTCAGCTGACATAATGTTTATTTCAACTTGCAAGTAAAGTTTAAAAATTGGAAAGCATCCTAAAGACCGAATAATTCTATCCTATCCATAGAAAAAAAATAAAAAGAATAATTTAGTGTCCTTTGTTGTTTTATCTATTATGTAATTTATTTGACATAACAAAAAAAAAAAATAAGAAAAAGCTTTGATGCGAGTCAATCGAGTCCCAACACACTCGGTTGGGTTATGGCCTAACCGAGTCCACCACACTTGATTGGGTTGTGGCCTAATCAAGCTCCTCTCTCTTCTTCTTTTCTCTTTAATCTCCTAACTTCGTATAGTTTCATTTACTATTCATGAATAGTATTTATTATGAAAACGCGTTCCAAACAAGTCCAAAGCATAGTTTTTACACTTGACCCAGTGGTCGACCTGAACCAAGACCCAGGTCAAGGGTTTTGACCTGGCCATCCTGGGTCGACCCTTAATTTTTTACTTTTTTTTATAAAATAAAATGTTGTTATTTTTATTAAAAAAAATAGACGACGGGTTGCAATCGGGTCATCCGAGTTTTTCCTTTCCCTATGTTTTCTTAAACTCGGTTCGGTTAAGGCCTTGGGTCGGTTGGGTCCCAAGTCGACCGACCCATCAGGCCAGCCCGGGTTTTAAGATTATGGTCCACAGTCCCCAGACTCGGTCAAACCAAGCTCAACCCCACATCTCTCTCTCTCTCTCTCCCCCCTTTCTCTCTTATCCTTTAGCTTGGTATAGGCTCGTTTATTATTCATGAACAGTGTTTACTATGTAAAACTCATTCAGAATGAGTCCCAAGTCCCAAACTTGGTTAGACCAAGCTCATCTCTCTCTCCTCTCTTTGTTGGGTCTGACCGAGCTACTTTGTCTCACCTTGTTTTACTATTTATGAACCAAACTATTTGCATGGTACCATTCATGTATCGTACTATTCATCATTATTCATACTATTTATGAATAATACCATTTCTCATATATTTAACTAGATATTTTTCTAGATATTTGTCATATATTTTCTAAGTTATATATTCTTAGGTTTTCAGATAGAGAAAAGGGGTCTAAACATGTATCTATACAATTTCTATTATACAAATAACACGAGATAGAGAACACACATATCTTCTGTGCATATAAAAGCACCATTTTTATCTCCTTTAATTCTTATTTACTTGTCACGTAAGAAAAACTCGAATACTAACTCAAGCATTGAAGTGACTTGTTTTACAGGTACGATTCAAGCTTAGGTCTCATCAACTAGGAAAGTCAGTAGTTTTTGTGAAGTTTTTCCATGACTTCATCAGTGGCTCCGTTTGTAAGAGTCTAAACAAAAAATTAGTCCATTCCCTTTCATTATTTTTTTAAAAAAACTTTCCATGATGGACGAGTATCCAGAATAGAAAAGGGTGATTGATTTACCCACAAAGACTACAGCTCCTATTGGGCTTTAACAACTTTGCAACCAAATTCATTTACTTAACGATGTTGTTGCGGTGATGCAACTGTATCTTCGTATTATTTCTCCTAGACAACAACAAGCCTATATATATGCACTAAGTACACACATATACAACTCCATTTCCATAGAGAAACGAGGTAAAATGACTTATATACGAGTACCACTCGCACTCTTACAATAAAAATGAAATACACATCTCATTCTTACATGAGACTCTGCAAACAATCTAGTCTCCATCAGTTTTCATCACCTCACTCCACCATATAAAGACCTATACGTCAGACAACCTCTATGACTCCACTAGTCCGTGAGCCACAACACAATGCTTACCAAAAGACTCTATTATGTCACATAGTGTTACAAACTCGACTCATCAAAGACCGTGTCTCTATAAAAGTCAGTCTAGATAACTATGAAGGATTTATAGACCTTCAAGAGAACATCTAAAATGTGAAAAACATCTTAGAGCTTATCACACAAAACATTGATGTTATGTATAAAGTTCTTCCAACAACTTTTTACGAATATGTTAAAATGTGGTATCATAACCTAAAACATGCCTCTACCATAAGTCTTCATAATCTTTTTGTGAAGCTTATCTCTCATTTTAGCATAAGCATTCCTTAAAAAAAAAAGTACCACATAACTCTTCATAGTCACATAATGAAAAAATAAAAGTACTAGAGCCTATCTTCAAAGGTTCAATGAAAAATTCTTAAGTATGGAGAATATGCTTGAACTCATCGCCATTAAAACTCTGATGCATGGGGTCTATAACTATTCCTTATGGGAAAGGTTATACACACTCTCTGACAAAAATCTTCTCATCATCAAACACGTGATGAATAATTACAACTGGTTAGAAGAAGCTAGTGTGACTAGACAAAATCATCCACGCTTCCAAATATAGGTAGAGTCTCCACTACGCCATCAATCTCCAATAAAAAAATCCAAAAGGAAAACTAGAGGGCACATCTATGATTGTTTAACGTTTCCCGAGCTCATGACCATACCTCTGACCACCACACGAATAAAGGTGCTAACTGTTATTCAAAGAAAAGACTTCTTATAACATCCACCTCCAATAAAATGTGGTTTAGACACAAAGAACCCCAATAAGTTTTTTCTTTTTCACCATGACAATGAGCATGACACTAAGGACTGTCATGCACTAAAAAACAATATAACAGTTGATTATCAGTGGTTACCTCCACTAGTTATAAGAGAGAGAAAAAAACAGCCAGAGCTAGGGAGAGAAGTCCATACACTTATATTGTTCCCTAAGATTAAATAAACCATGGACTATCTCTAAAGATTTGAATCTCCATCTTTTTTGTCTTTTAATAGAATACACTAAACTATGCATGTCTTAGCTAGTACTATTATAATATTATGCCTAACTTGGTTTTGCTGTTTATGAACAGTATCATTACTTTATGTATAACTTGGTTTTACTATTCATTAATAGTATTTTTCAAGGCTTGGACTAACCGAGCTTCACATTCAATTTACTATTCCATGAATCATAATAATGGCTACTGACTTGTAAATGATAAGGAGTTTAAGCGATAATAGTTAGTCAATCTCTCA
>Ga0325401_1006324_pt1 | contig 11440 bp, 8 predicted proteins | sample PopdelMetagenome_FD_205666 | JGI IMG/M metagenome (GOLD analysis project Ga0325401, IMG submission 205666) | Populus deltoides microbial communities from Bellville, Georgia, United States - Xylem-PdKOR-R2 | ecosystem: Host-associated > Plants > Phyllosphere > Stem > Wood/Secondary xylem | place...
TTATATAAAAGATATAAAGATGATGAGAAGAAAAAATTTATGGGCTTGAAAGTCTCAAATATATATATATATATATATATATATATATATATATATATATAAAGTAGAAAACCTAAAAAATTGAAAATAAATGAGATCCATTAAAAAAAAAAAACCCATTAGAAAACCAAGTCCAATTTAAAAAAAAAAAAACTCTAAATAAAGTAATGAGATTTTACTGATATTAAAAGGAAAAAACTAAACCAAACTAAGTCAAAATTGATCGATTTAAACTAGTTTTGCTTTGAATTGGTTCAAAACTTTGGAAAAAAAATTGATTTGGTTATTTATTTTGGTCTAAAATTGAACTAAAAAAAATATTCACTTTTAAAAAGGACAAGTCATGAATTAAAATTTTTGTAAATATTTATTTTAATTACCTTGAGTTTTTATTTAAAAACCACATTATTCATAAAATAAGAAGACTTGTTTTGTCAAAATAAAAAAGAGCCGTATAAAAAAAAAAGATTTTAACTTGAGAAATACATTTTCTCCTTCTGAATTTAAATCTTTTAAACTTTTATAAATATTTATTTTAATTGCTGTAAAATTAAATAAAATCTTACTTAGAAAATAGCCATGCGACAATGAAGGGTAAAATAACTAGTGTAAAGTAAAATTCCTTGTAAATTCACATAGGTGGCTGTAAAATGTAACCAGTTAAAAAATCTTGATGGAAAGATGTGGTGTGATAAGGGTTTGTTTAAGGATGTGGTGTGATAAGGTTGAAATTGTGTTTTATTTTAATTATAATTTTGAAGGTTTGGGTTAATCAATACAGGTTATGTTTTTGAAATTTTTTTCTTAAAATATTAATTATAATACAATTTATATTTTTTAAAAAATATTTTTTTTTCACAATACTAAATATTTGAAGCTGAAATCACTACATAGTAATATAAAATGTCTCTAACGTACTACCCACGCCACACAAATATTCTTGCAGAAGAAACGTAGCCTCCCAATTATTTATTGTACACACAACACAAGAACGAAATAAAGAAAAACTCACTCTTGCTTATTTATCACATAATATAACGGTAGGATCAAGATCATTTTGCTGCAAATCAGATTGCCTCTATAGCAAACGACTTCATTTGCAGTAATAGAATTATGCTTCCTTGAACACCAAAAGATTATATTTATTCCTAGGCAGAACACATATCCAGATATATTCTTTCTATCATTAAGGCTTCCAGCTCAATTACTGTAGAATAACCAATCAACATGTTGTTATCTAGTTTCTTGTACAGGATTCCATGATCTTTGATTCCTTGAAGATATCACAGAATCCTTTTTGTTGCTACAAAAAGAATTTTGTGATATCTAACAAACAATAGTATATCAAGTCTACTAGGATTCTCCATAAAGTTGGAGATAATACTAACAAAGAATAGTATATCAAGTCTTGAATTTGTGAGGTAGATTAAAGATCCAACAAGACTTCTAAAATTTTTTGAATCCACACTCGCTGCACGATCATTCTATTGTAATTTCTCTCTATTGTAATTTCTCATTTACTACCATTGGAGATGCCACTGGTTTACACTCTGACGTGTTGAACTTCTTTAAAAGATCTGTAACATACTTTTCTTGCGAAATAAAGATTTTCCCTAAAAATGAGTTCACTTGAATGTCGAGAAAATATCTCATCAAACCAAGATTTGTCATCTCGAATTCTTTCATCATAGTAGTCTTGAATCCTGCAACCATATCTTTACTGGTTCCTACATACATTAGATCATCAACACAGAGACAGGCCATTAGAAAGTCTTCTCCCTTTGTCTTTACATAAAGAGATGGTTCAGATTGACTTCTTTCAAATCCATACTGATAAAAATAGAAATTAACTTTGTTGTTCCATGCTTTTGGAGCCTATTTTAATCCATAAAGAGCCTTATAAAGTCTGTAGACTTTTTCTTCTTTTTCTTTTAATTCATATCTTTGGGGCTGCTAAACATAGACTTCTTCTTGCAATTCTCCATTAAGAAATGTTGTCTTAACATCAAGTTGAAAAACCTGAAATTGAAGTTGTGCAGATAAGACAAGAACTAATGTGATAGATCCCATTCTTACAACAGGCATAAAAGTTTTTGTAAAATCAACTTCAGGCTGCTGAGAGTAACCTTTAGTAACAATTCTAGCCTTATGCTTCTGAATATTATCATCTTCATTATATTTGATCTTAAACACCCATTTTAACCTCACTGGCTTTTTTTTTTTGGTAGATCAACTAACTTCCATATTTGATTCTTTTCAATACTTGTCATCCACCCATTCATAGCTTTCTTTCATTTTTCCTTCTTACTACTTCTTCAAAATTCTGAGGTTCAACTGAAAAGAAAGCAACATGACAAGAGTTGTAAATGTCAGTTAATGGACGAATCCTCTTTAAAGGAGATTCTAAGTCTGATTTGTCATTAGAAGTTTATGAGCTTCCTCCATTCTGAGAATTTGAACAAGTTTTATCTTGAGAATTGGAATCAGACTGCTTTGGAGCTTGAAATGACTCTTGTATTGCTAATTTTGGATTGACTGAATCTTCTCATTTCCAAGCAACAGATTCATCAAAAATAACATCGCTAGATAGAAGTAACTGATCCTTTTTAGGATTGAAAAGTCGAAAGCTTTTTGATTCATCACTATAACCAATAAAGATAAATTTCTTCCCTTTCTTATCAAACTTGTCTCTGCTTTGAGAAGGAATAAGAGCATAAGCAATATTGTCAAATACTTTAAGATGACTTACATCAGGCTTTTGTTTATGCCATTCTTCAAATGAAATTTGATTCCGGATTGCCTTTGTTGGAGATCTATTGAGAATTTAAGTTGCAGTGTTGACAGCTTCAACCCAAAATTTATTAGGAAGTCATTTCCCTTTTTGCATGCTTCTTGTATTTCTTCAATAGTTTTATTCTTTCTTTCTACAACTCCATTATACTGAGGAGTATGTCAGACAGTAAATTGCCTTTGAATCCCATTCTCTCTGTAATAATCAAGAAAAGGCTTGTAAATAAACTCTCCTTCATGATCTGTCCTTAGAGTCTTCATCTAGCACCCACTTTGCTTTTCTAAAAGAGCTTTAAATTGCAGAAAAACAAGGAAAGCTTTTAATTTCTTATCAAGAAAATAAATCCAAATCATTCTAGAATAATCATCAACAAAGGGTAAGAAGTATCTCTTGTTACTCATGGATGGAGTTCGAGTAGCGCCACAAATATCTGCATAAACTAATTCAAGAGGTGCATTGGCTCTCCAAGCAGTCTTTGGAAAATGAAAACGATGTATTTTTTAATGCACACATCCTTCATAGATCCCAGCTTGGTTCTGGATAGAAGGAAGACTAGAAACTTTATTCTTCTACTTTAACAATTGCAAGCCATTGTAATTTAGATGATCATATCTTAAATGCCAAAGACGAGATTCATCAATATGTTCACTTCTCATAGCAGCATTGTGAAGTGATTTAATGTTAAAAGGAAAAATATTATTAGAACTCATCTTGACAACAACTATTCTCTAATTTGTCTTATTATTATAAATCTCACATTGTTTTTCATAAAAACTCAGCTTATAACCTCTTCTCATTATTTATACTACACTTAATAAATTTTGACCAATTCTAGGAGAGTAAAACACATCATAGATACATTTTTTATTACCTTTATTTGAGTGGATCACAACATCACCTCTTCATTTGATTTCCACCCTTTTGTTGTCACCAAGTTCAATATGAGAAGAAAATCCTTCATCAAGAGTTTCAAAGTTTAAGCGATTATCAGTGATGTGATGACTACAACCACTATCAAGATACCAAATTTCTTCTCCTTTATGTTCTACGTTCATGCAGGAATAGAATAACTAATCTTCTTCATTTGAAAAAATTGCTACATTATTTTCTCTATTGTCATCTGCCTTATCTTTATGCCAACAGTTTCTGTTAGAATGAGAAGAATTTTTACATCTAGTACATTTGAAGAAACAATCTCGAGTTTCATGACCAGTTCTCTTGCAATAGTGCAATATGAATTGCTACCTCCTATTCACTACAAATCTGCTCATCCTTTTTTCTCAACTTCTACTTCTGCCTCTACTATGATTCTAACTTTCACTTGCTCTTCCATATGTTTCTTTTATGAAAAATGATCTTCCTCCTCTTTGATCTTGATGAAATCTTGTTGCCTTCCTATTAAAAAAATTAACTTTGATTTGAAAAGCCTACTTCAATGGTTGCTTGCTATATTGGTTTACTCTTTGTTCATGCACTTCAAAAGATCCCATCAATTCATGAATTGAAAGTCTTGGCAGATCTTTTATTTCTTCAATAACAACAACTATATGTTCAAATTTTTATGGTCAAACACCCATGTCCACCAATGTGTCTTTGACTGCCACTGATACTATAACTTTTCAGGATCCATTTATATAAGGAAGCATTGTTAGGGGACTTCACTATCTATCCCTTACTCATCTTGATATTACTTTCTCAGTCCATCTCGTCAGTAAATTCATGCATCAACTGGAGAACTCTCACTGATAGTGTGTTAAACGAATACTATGTTATCTCAAGCATTCCATTTCCTTTGGTTTGTTCTTATCTTGCACATGTTCCTTCACATTTCAAGCCTTTTCATATACGGATTGGGCAGGAGACACATATACTCGCCAATTGATTGGTGTCTATTGTGTATTTCTTGGATCTAATTTAATCTATTAGCATATTAAACAACAAGCTACAGTTTCTCGTAGCAGTACAGAGACAAAGTACAAAGCTCTCACAGACATCGCTGCTAAACTATAATGGTTACAATCCTTGGCTTCAAAACTTGATATGTGATTTTCTCAATATCCCAGTCTTTGGTGTTATAATATTGGCGCTACTTATCTATCTTCAAATCTGGTCTTTCATGCTCATACAAAACACATAAAGATTGATTTCCATTTTGTTAAGGACCTTGTTGCACAAAACAAATTGTGTGTCAATTTTCTGTCCAATCATGACCAACTAGCCAATCTTCTTACGAAACCTCTCTCTACTACGCGGTTTTAAGTATCTTCTCTATAACTCTTTTATTAGAAATATTGTCTCCATAAATTTTGATTTGCTTGATGATTTTAGTGGTTCTAGAAGAGAAATCTTTAACCAATTCATTATACTTCATTGTAATATTTTCAAATTCTCTAAATAGATTCTACAGACGAATAGAGATAGCTTTTCTGAAAACCCTGGAATTCATTTCTCAAAATCTCTCATCCTTCTCTTGCCTTCTTAATAGGGAAAATCTTAGGATAGATTGATTTGCTTACTCTCTACTGAATTATTCTAAAGGCAATTGCATTTCTTTGCACATTCTGCTTATATTCCTTCACATCTTCTTCTAACCAGGATGCAAAAGATCCTATCTAGGATGGTTCTGCAAACCCCTCATCAACTAATGTCCATAAGTCTTATAAAATAAAGATAATCTCCATCTAAGAACTCTAGTATTCATAATATTCTTCATCAAAAATAGGAATCTACATAGTTGTATAGGAAAAAGTAGAAACACTAGAAGAAGAAGCCATAAAGAAAAAATCTTGTTCTGATACCAAATTTGTTAGAAACAAACTGTAGAGGCAGAAGAAAGAAGAAATGGACTGATAAATGGTAGAGCTACAACTCAATACCATAAATGTTTTTTATATTATTCTTTTGATCTGATTGCTTCATAAATAGAATAGAGAGGCCTATATAACAAGAACTAAATTAATGAAATCTAGGAGCACTTACTCCCACAATCTAGGAAAAACCAAAAGAATATAAAGCCATAAAAGCTAACAATAAATGACATTGAGAATTACAAATTATACTTTAACACAAGAGAGAAGAAGAATTGAGGAAATTTCATTTTTTAAGGATTTGAAGGATCAATTTGACGACTTCATTCATGCATCTTTAGATCAACACATCAACTGTTTTACGAACACCATCAGCAAGCTACCCTTATTAATTAAATTGTCTTTGTTTTTCTCTTTCTTCTTTGCTTTAAGTCTTGATTATGGATGTGTTTCTTCATATGTTTGGAAAGTCAAAAAATTGATGGATCAATGAGTACTTGTGATGATGCTAAGGAAATCCAAACTTCTCTCTCTTAAAGTTTTCCAACTAAAGTTTCAAACTAGCTGCAACATAATAGAATAATATTGCCTTCTTAATCTAGTGATCGATAGCTTATAGCCTTAGCCAGGTTTTGATAAAGAATCAATTATTCGATCTAAGAAGGAAATTTGGGTTTTAGAATAATTAATTGTAACTTTAAATAATCTTTTCAAAACATGAAAATTCTTATTGCCTTTCTTTAATCTTCCTTGTGGGATTAGAAAACTCCCCAAAATAAGTTAATCAAATTGTCATTAAATACCTTTGGTTCTTCTTTCCTTGTATACTTAGGATGAATAAGGAATCTTTGTAAAAAAAGAATTTTAGAACATTAATAAATATTTGTAACGTTTAAAAACTATATTGCATTCCATTAAAGATTCTTGTAGAACTAGAAAATTCTCAAAACAGTTGTCATATCCTTGTAGGAAAAAGATCATTGCTAAATAGAAAATCTACAAGTCAAAAGGAAGTAAGTAACAAAATTCGTATATCATGTTATGATCTATAACGCAAGTCCTTTCCGAACTTTAATTAACCTCAAAGTTTATCCTAATATAGAAAAATACCTATAGAATCTTCTGGTAAGTTATCTCAGAAATGATGCCATATCACTACCAGAAAATCGGATAACACCAATGGAATTACCGACGGAAATTTTCCGTCGGTAATTTTTACCGACGGAAATAATTCCGTCTCAAAATCTGTCGGAATTAGCCGACGGAAAAACACCGTCGGCAATGCCGCCGGTATATACCGACAGAATAATTCCATCGATATATACTGGCGGCAAGAAATTTTTTTTTAAAATTGCAACGGCGGGATGATGTGGATTTTTTCAAACGAATTTACCGACGGAAATACCGAGGGATTCAAACCCAGACAACCAAGTAGGGACGTGTCGTTAACACCGGCGAAATCACCGACGGAATATTTCCGTCGGTGATTCTGTCGGTAAACGCCAGTATATACTGCCTCTGCCGACACTCTCTCTTCCTCTATTTCTCCTTCTTCTTCCCCTTCTTCTTCCCCATCCCACCTCTCCCCTCCCAAATTGCAGCCAACCACCCATCTCAACTCTCCCTTCTTCTCAACACAAGCTAGCACTCAAGTTTCTTATACTTTTGTACGTGGTCACAACATCCGTTAATTCTTATGGATTTTATCATTTTTTGTAAGTAAATCTATCCTTTTTAGTTTTAACTTTTAAATGTGAATTTTATTGTTTTTCTAGTATATTTATTTTGTTAAAGAAACTTGTTGTATGAATGTATAATTTTGTAGTTGTTATAGTTTGTTTTAGATTTTATCAAATTATATTTGTTTGTAAATTGTTGAAATTTTGTTTGAATTACATCGAATTATATTATAGCTTGTTTAACGGGTATGTTTTAATTGTTATCAATTCTATTGCGAAGTTGTGATTTCTGTAAATTTATATATGTATAAATTTATATATATGAACATTGATAGTTGATAATTGATAATGAATATTTAACATAAGTGTTTTTTTAGTTTGTTGGATAATTGATAGTGAATATTTAACATAAGAAACCAATATTTTTTTTTATGTTTTATAAAGATTCAATAGAAGTCATGGATAATCATTCATGGATGTATCGGGACTCACCCCAAGGATTGCGGAGGATGGATTATTGTAAAGGTGTTCAGGGTTTTATTAATTTCGCAACATCTATCCCGAGGAATTTTACTGATGGCGGTATTAGGTGTCTATGCAAGAAGTGTAAAAATTTAAAGTTTATGCATCAAGATGTTGTAACGATGCATCTTCTAACCAAAGGGTTCATGCAGGACTACCTGTGTTGGTATGCACACGGAGAACTATTTGTTCCTAATGAGAGCATGGTTGAAAGGGTGGTCGGGTAAACTTCTAGTGCTAGCAACATGCATGAAGTTGGAAATGAGAACAGTAATCCTTACAGGAATATGGTTATGGATGCAATGAGGTGAAGGTAATGCCAGTGAATTTCCAAACATAGAAGAAGAACCTAATGCAGATGCAGCAAGGTTTTTTGATCTGTTGAAAGATTCTGACGAGCCATTATGGGATGGCTGCACGAACCACAATAAATTATCGGTCGTAACACAGGTGTTCACCATCAAGTCAGATCACGGGTTGAGTGAGGCCGGTTATGACAAGATTATCAAATGGGCGAGAAGCATTTTACCTGAGGGGAACAGGCTGAAAGAGAACTTCTATGCTGCCAAGTTCATGATGAAACCCTTCGGTTTAGAATACCAAAAAATTGACATGTACCCTAACTTCTGCGTGTTATACTATCTTGAAAATGATGAGCTGACCAAGTGCATGACATGTGGGCATTCGCGTTACAAACCCAGAACTAGAAGAGTAAAGACTCTCGTGGCATATAAAAAACTTAGATACTTCCCAATCACACCTAAACTGCAGAGGTTATTCATGTCAACAAGGACTGCTGAACACATGACATGGTACCAATCACATCATGCGGTTGATGGAGTGATGGTGCATCCTTCTGACGGTGAAGCCTGGAAACACTTTAACAGTGTGCATCCTCACTTTTCAGCTGAATCAAGGAACGTGCGTCTTGGGTTATGTACAGACGGATTCAACCCATTCGGGTCATTTACTGCTCCTTATTCTTGTTGGCCGGTCATACTGACGGTTTATAACTTGCCACCGGGGATGTGTATGAGGCCGAAGTTCATGTTTCTATCTATGGTTATACCAGGTCCGAGCAGTCTAGGTCGGAATATAGATGTTTGTCTTCGTCCGTTGATTGATGAGTTGACGCAATTGTGGTCCTCTGGAGCTTTGACTTATGACATCTCGAGGAAACATAATTTTGTTATGAGAGCAGCTTTGATGTGGACTATCAATGATTTCCCAGCTTATAGAATGGTTTCTAGTTGGAGCATGCATGAAAAGCTAGCATGTCCATACTATATGGAGAACAACAAGGCATTCACGCTAACAAACGGGGGTAAAGCTTCTTTTTTTAACTGTCACTGTCGCTTCTTGCCGTCGAATCACAGGTACAGGAAGAATAAGAATGATTTCTTTATTGGCAGAGTTGAAAAGGATGTTGCACCCCCGCGTCTTTCCGGTGAAGAATTGCTTGATGTTGTTTCAGAGTATGGTGACATGGTGTTTGGTCTCCAATCAGGTAAGCAGAAGTTTCCTGGTTTTGGTTTGACCCATAACTGGGTGAAGCGAAGTATATTTTGGGAGCTTCCTTATTGGAAGCGAAGTGTGTGTGTGTGTGTGTGTGTGTGTGTGTGTAGGTACTTGTTCAATCTTAAAAAAAAAAAAAGGTTAAGAACAAGGCGCATGTTGAGGCGTCAATATGTAAGGCCTATATTGTTGAGGAGATCTCAATATTTATCTCATACTATTTCGAACCTTATTTGAGAACGAGGATCAACCGTGTTCCACGGCATGATGATGGTGGTGAAGTGCCTTCAAGTGGGAACTTGTCAATATTCTCTAATCCTGGATAACCCACACCTAAAAAAGCCATGAGGGGAAGATATTTGTCTGAAATAGAGTTCAAACAAGCACACAATTATATCCTATTTAACTGTGATGAGCTGAGACCTTTTATTAAGTAAGTAGATGTTCGACATAAACTTTGTCAAGAGTGTACTATTTATGTTTTGTGATACCATAAACTCATATAATTTGAAACAACCTTGCAAGCAACATCCACGATACTTACTGTCTAATAACTCACAGCTGACCGAATCCCAGATCTTTCAATTACAAGATGAACAATTTGCCACATGGTTTAGAACACATGTAAGTCCTATCACAAACTCATAATCTCTTGCAATGTAATTCACTGTACGTAAATATATATTACATAATATCTGTTTATTGATTATTGTTGTATTTAATATACAAGGTTTATCAAATGGGAGTTAGTGCTACTATTTCACTGTCTTTACTAAGCCTGGGCCCTGAAAGAAAAGTCAAGTGCTATAACGGGTATTTTGTCAATGGATATATCTTTCATACTGAAGAATATGGGCATGGAAGAAAGACATACAATAGCGGTGTTTGTATTAAGGGATCGACTTCTAGTGAGTTTGAAGTTGACTACTACGGTAGATTGGAAGAGGTCATGGAACTGCAATATCATAGCGAGCAGAATAGAGTGTTTTTATTCAAATGCTATTGGTATGACACAACTGACAGAGGAATCAGAGTAGATCCTCACTATGGTCTCGTTGAAATCAACTCAAAAGCTAGACACCGCAACGTAAACGACGTCTTTGTTTTCGCAAAGCAATGCCAACAAGTTTATTACACATACACCCCTTCCTTTAGAAAGGACCGATCAAGAGTTGATTGGTTATCCGTTTTAAAAACAAAACCCAGGGGTCGTGTCGAGGTTGTTCAGGATGAGAACGAAGACACAAGTGTGATAGATGAAGTCTTTCAAGCTAGTGAGTTGGTTAAACCATACCGAGTTGCTCCTTCGATTGACTTAGAAGAAAATTCAAATTTTCGTGTTTTCGATGATAGTCTTGTTGATGTTGACACAGGGGAGTTGAATGTCGTTTTGAGCTCTACTAGTGCAGTACAGAATGTTGATGAAGAAGATGATAACCACATTGAAGAGCGCGATGAAGCGGATGATAACAATTCAATTGAGGACGAAGATAAAAATTCTGACTAAACATGCTGTTAAACCTTCTTTTTTATAACGTAAAATTCTGACTAAGTTATTGTGATGTGTGTGATCTAAGTGTGCAGGAGGATAGAAGAAAATTCATGTAGAAGCCGCATAAATATTGACTGTTTTATCGATGGTAACACCGACAGAATAGTGCTGTCGGTATTTCACAAAGAGTTGGAAAAAAATTACGGGCTTGTGCCACAATTTCCGACGGACTCACCGACGAAAATCACACATCCCGAAGCGCACGCCTGTCAGAGGCACTATTACCGACGGAATTGTTGGCGGCACAATTTTCAACGGTAATTTCCGACGGAATTACCGACGGATAAAAACAAAAGGCAGCATTTTCAAAATTTTTGGTGCGCATTTCAATTTATTTCCCGTCGGAATTACCGACCGAAATTAATGCCACCGACAACAATTAATGTTCCGTCGGTAATTCCGACGGAAATATTGGCATATAAAACCCCCCACCTCCCCCCCTCCCCATTTGGTTCATTTTTTCTCTTGGCTCTCATCTCTATTTCTTCTCCTCTCCGTTTTTAGTTTAAGTTTTGGAAGAGATTTGATTGTTTTG
>Ga0325401_1006329_pt1 | contig 11438 bp, 10 predicted proteins | sample PopdelMetagenome_FD_205666 | JGI IMG/M metagenome (GOLD analysis project Ga0325401, IMG submission 205666) | Populus deltoides microbial communities from Bellville, Georgia, United States - Xylem-PdKOR-R2 | ecosystem: Host-associated > Plants > Phyllosphere > Stem > Wood/Secondary xylem | place...
CAGCGTTTCCACGATCCAGTCGTGGAACTGCTTCACCGGCTTGGTCCTCAGCGCGCGGGGGCGGCACACGAACCAGTGGCTGTAGGGGCTGTCCACGGGAATCGCGAACAGCCGCACCAGCCGCGGGTCGGCCGCGTTGACGAAGTGGCTTTCGTGCATGAACGCCACCCCCAGCCCCTGCGCCGCCGCCTCCAGCATCAGCACGCCCGAATCGAAGAAGTCGATGGCCACCGGCTGGACGCTGTCGAGCCCCGCCGCCTCGAACCATGCGGTCAGCGTGTCGGGCATCTCGCGGTGGAGCAGCGCGGTGGTGCGCGCCAGGTCCTGCGGCCGGGTGATCGCGTCGGGCCCTTCCAGCAGCGTCCTGGCCCCGATCACGTACACGCTGTTGCGATCGAGCCTGCGCGCATACAGCGCCGGATCGATCTCCCGCGCCAGCGCGATGACCGCGTCCAGCCCCTCGCCCAGCCGCGACACGCCATGCCCCGCGGTGTCGATGTCGAGGTGGAGGTTGGGGTGCGTGCGTCTCAGCTCCCCCAGATGCGGGAATAATCGCTGCGAGGCATAGAGCGGCAGCACGCCCAGCCTCAGGCGCAGCACCTCCGTCCCGCTGACCAGCCCCTCGACCGCGTCCGACAAGGCGTCGAGCGCCGGCGCGAGCTGTTCGAGCAGCTTCTCGCCCTCGCCGTTCAGCACCATCGCCTGGTGCCGCCGTTCGAACAGCGGCCGCCCGATGAAGCGTTCCAGCGACTGGACGCGCCGGCTGAGCGCGGGCGCGGACAGCGCCAGCTCCTGCGCAGCCGCCTTGATCGAGCCCAGCCGCGCGACCTGCACGAACGCCTCGATCGCTCCCAGCGGCGGCAGTCTGCGCATCGCCCCTCCTCGGCCCCGCGTATCCGGGTTCGATACTAGGCGCGGTTGCGCTGCGATGCAAAACGTCCCGCCCCGGCCTGCGCGATCGGCACGTACGGTCGCCGCATTGCCCCGTCCTGCCCCTTCCCACCAGCTGCCGTGCCCCGCGCCTGCCGGCCTAGTCTCCCCGGCACGGACCGGCGTCGCCGGCCGCAACGCAAGGGAGATTGAAGCCGATGAAGACCCCGACCATCCTCGCCGCGCTCGCCGCGGCGCTTTTCCTGCCCGGCGCCGCGCAGACCGCGGACAGCCAGGCGAGCTTCGCCTACACGCCCGGCCCGGCCGGCGGCGCGACGCTGACCCTCAACGGCAACACCGTGCTCACCGCGACCCAGCGCGGGTGGATCACCGCCACCGGCGTCAACAACGGTGGCGGCGTCGACGGCAACTACCTCGTCGGCCGCTGCGGGTCATCGGACAATTGCGTGGGCGACGACATCCTGCGCCGCAACTATTTCAGCTTCGACCTCGCCGGCGTCGGCACGATCAACAGCGCGGCGCTCGGCCTCGTCCAGCCCGAGGACGCGTTCGGCTTCCCGACCTTCGACGGCTATATCAGCGTCACCCCGACGCTCGGTTACGCGCTTTACGACTACACCGGCGCGTCGCCGGTCCAGACCGCCACGGGCACCGGCGTCTATGGCGACCTGGGGGACGGCAACAGCTTCGGGTCGGTCGTGCTCGACGCCTCGACGATCGGCACCACCGTCAGATCAGCTTCAACGCCGCCGGCCTTGCCGCGCTGAACGCCGCGAACGGCAGCTTCGCGTTCGGCGGGGCGACCGACGCGCTCGCCGCGCCCAGCGGCGGCGTCCCGGAGCCGGCGAGCTGGGCGATGATGATCGTCGGCCTCGGTGGCACGGGCGGGATGCTACGCCGCCGCCGGACCACGCGATTGCAATTTCTGCAAGCATGACCGCCACTTTTCGCACTTGCGAGAATAGTGGTAGCGCTACAAAAGGGACGGGCCTTTCAGGCATCCTCTCCTAAAAACTTCAACGGGCCGGTCGCTTGCGACTGGCCCTTTTTTTCGTCCGGCTTCGATCGCTCGCGACGGGCGATCAGGAACCGCCGTCCTGCCCATGCGCTTCACGCGCTCGCCCGCAAAGGACAGATGGATGGCTGACGACACGCCCCCCGACGACCGCACCCGCATTCAGGTCGCCAACAGCCGGCCCGAGGATTCGGGCCGCGGCCTCGCCCATGTCCCCCGTCGGCTGATGGCTGCGCTCGGCATCACCGAGGGCGACGTGATCGAGATCGTCGGCAAGCAGACCACGCCCGCGCGGGCGGTGGCCCCCTATCCCGAGGACGAGGGGCTCGACCTGCTCCGCATCGACGGGCTCCAGCGCGCCAATGCCGGGGTCGGCTCGGGCGATTTCGTCGAGGTGCGTCGCGCCGAATCGAAGCCCGCCACCCGCGTCGTCTTCGCCCCCGCCCAGGCCAACCTCCGCCTCCAGGGCTCGGCGCAGGCGTTGAAGCGCTCCTTCTTCGGCCGCCCGCTGTGCCAGGGCGACGTCGTCGCCACCGCCGGCCGCCAGCGCGTGTCGGACATGCCGCCGACCGTACAGCGCTTCATGAACGCTCCCGCCTATGCGTTGCAGGAGATCCGCCTCCAGGTCATCTCGGCCAGCCCCAAGGGGGTCGTCCATATCGACGAGAACACCGAGATCGAGCTGCGCCCCGAATACGAGGAACCGCAGCAGCAGCGCCGCGCCGACGTCACCTATGACGACATCGGCGGCATGGCCTCGACGATCGATCAGCTGCGCGAGATGGTCGAGCTGCCCTTGCGCTATCCCGAGCTGTTCCAGCGGCTCGGCGTCGATCCGCCCAAGGGCCTGCTCCTCTACGGCCCGCCCGGCACCGGCAAGACGCGACTCGCGCGGGCCGTGGCAAACGAGTCCGACGCGCAGTTCTTCCTCATCAACGGCCCCGAGATCATGGGCTCGGCCTACGGCCAGTCCGAGAGCCAGCTGCGCGAGGTTTTCGAGGAGGCAACCAAGGCCGCGCCCTCGATCGTCTTCATCGACGAGATCGACTCGATCGCGCCCAAGCGCGGGCAGGTGTCGGGCGAGGCTGAAAAGCGCCTCGTCGCCCAGCTGCTCACCCTGATGGACGGGCTGGAGCCGCGCACCAACCTCGTCGTCATCGCCGCCACCAACCGGCCCGAGGCGATCGACGAGGCGCTGCGCCGGCCCGGCCGCTTCGACCGCGAGATCGTCGTCGGCGTCCCCGACGAGCGCGGACGGCGCGAGATCCTGGGCATCCACACCCGCGGTATGCCGCTCGGCGAAGGGGTCGACCTCGCCGAGCTGTCGCGCACCACCTACGGCTTCGTCGGCGCGGATTTGGCGGCGCTCACCCGCGAGGCGGCGATCGAAGCGGTGCGCCGGATCATGCCGCGACTGAACCTCGAGGAGCGGACGATCCCGCCCGAGGTGCTCGACACGCTGTCGGTCACCCGCGACGACTTCCTCGGCGCGCTGAAGCGCGTCCAGCCCTCCGCGATGCGCGAAGTCATGGTCCAGGCTCCGACCACCCAATGGTCGGACGTCGGCGGGCTCGACGCCGCGCAGGAGCGGTTGAAGGAGGGGGTCGAACTCCCCTTGAAGGACCCCGACGCCTTCCGCCGCCTCGGCATCCGCCCGGCCAAGGGCTTCCTGCTCTACGGCCCCCCCGGCACCGGCAAGACTCTGCTGGCCAAGGCTGTCGCACGCGAGGCGGAGGCGAACTTCATCGCCACCAAGTCGTCGGACCTGCTAAGCAAATGGTACGGCGAATCGGAACAGCAGATCAGCCGCCTGTTCCAGCGCGCGCGTCAGGTCGCGCCCACCGTGATCTTCATCGACGAACTCGACAGCCTCGTCCCCGCCCGCGGCGGCGGCCTGGGCGAACCGCAGGTCACCGAGCGCGTCGTCAACACCATCCTCGCCGAGATGGACGGGCTGGAGGAGCTGCAATCGGTGGTGGTGATCGGCGCGACCAACCGCCCCAACCTCGTCGACCCCGCGCTGCTCCGCCCCGGCCGCTTCGACGAGCTCATCTATGTCGGCGTCCCCGACGCCCCCGGCCGCCGTCGCATTCTAGGCATCCAGACGCAGAAGATGCCGCTCGACCCCGACGTCGACCTCGACGACGTCGCGCGCCGCACCGACCGCTTCACCGGTGCCGATCTCGAGGACGTCGTCCGCCGCGCCGGCCTGATCGCGCTCCGCCGCTCGCTATCCTCGGCGACCGTGACGATGGCCGACTTCGACGCCGCGCTCGGCGAGGCACGCGCCAGCGTCACCCCGGAGATGGAGCGCGACTACGAACAGATCGCCGCCCGCCTCAAACAGGACGCCGCCGCGATCCAGCCGATCGGCTTCATCACCCCCGGCCAGCTGACGCCACGGGGGCCCAAGGGCACGGACTGACGTCTACCGCTATCCCTTCGTCACCCCGGCCTTGTGCCGGGGTCCACCGCGCCGCGTATTCAACGGTACCTAGGTGCGAACAACGGTGGATGCCGGAACAGGTCCGGCATGACGGAGAGGAAGCGTCTGTCCTACATCGCCCCGCCCGGCTACGCTTGCCTTGTGCCGCAAGCCTCCCCCCATTCGTGCCGAGCGAAGTCGAAGCCCCGCCTCCACTTGACCCGAACCGGACGAACACGCCTCATCGCCTCCACTTCCTCCACTTGACGACCATGCAACCGCTCCCCCCAAAGGACCCCACCCCATGAAGACCCGCGCTGCCGTCGCGTTCGAAGCCAAGCGCCCCCTCGAGATCGTCGAACTCGACCTCGAAGGGCCGCGCGCCGGCGAGGTACTGGTCGAGATCATGGCGACCGGCATCTGCCACACCGACGCCTACACCCTGGACGGGCTCGATTCGGAAGGGCTGTTCCCGTCCGTGCTGGGCCACGAAGGCGCCGGGATCGTCCGCGAGGTCGGCGCGGGGGTGACGAGCGTCGCCGTCGGCGACCACGTCATCCCGCTCTACACCCCTGAATGTCGCCAGTGCAAAAGCTGCCTGAGCCAGAAGACCAACCTCTGCACCGCGATCCGCGCGACGCAAGGGCGGGGGCTGATGCCCGACGGCACCACCCGCTTCAGCTACAAGGGCCAGCCGATCTTCCACTACATGGGCTGCTCGACCTTCTCGAACTTCACCGTCCTGCCCGAGATCGCGGTGGCGACCATCCGCCCCGACGCCCCCTTCGACACCAGCTGCTATATCGGCTGCGGGGTCACCACCGGGGTCGGCGCGGTGGTCAACACCGCCAAGGTCGAACCGGGCGCATCGGTGGTCGTGTTCGGCCTAGGCGGCATCGGTTTGAACGTCATCCAGGGCGCAAGAATGGCCGGCGCTGCCCGCATCGTCGGCGTCGACATCAACCCCGACCGCGAGGACTGGGGCCGCCGCTTCGGCATGACCGCCTTCCTGAACAGCCGCGGCATGTCCCGCGACGAGGTGGTGCAACAGGTCGTCGCGATGACCGATGGCGGCGCCGACTACACCTTCGACTGCACCGGCAATACCGAGGTGATGCGGACCGCGCTGGAGGCGTGCCACCGCGGCTGGGGCACCTCGATCGTCATCGGCGTCGCCGAGGCGGGCAAGGAGATCGCCACCCGCCCGTTCCAGCTTGTCACCGGGCGCAACTGGCGCGGCACCGCGTTCGGCGGCGCGCGCGGGCGGACGGACACGCCCAGGGTCGTCGACTGGTACATGGACGGGCTGATCCAGATCGACCCGATGATTACCCACCGCCTGACGCTCGACGAGATCAACAAGGGCTTCGACCTGATGCACGCGGGTGAGTCGATCCGCTCGGTGGTGATCTACTGAAGCCCAGCCAACCCTTTCGGGCTGAGCTTGTCGAAGCTCCGTCCTTCCTGCCTGGGAAGAGCGAGCTTTCGACAGGCTCAGCGGAACGAAAAACAAGGGACAAACGATGTTCAGCCACATGACGGTCGGATCGAACGACCTCGAACGCTCGCGTCGCTTCTACGACGCGCTATTCGGCGCGATCGGCGGCAGGCTGGGGCGCACCGACGACAAGGGCCGGCTGGTCTATGCGCACAACGGTGCGATGTTCCTGGTTGTGCCCCCGATCGACGGCCAGCCCGCGACCCACGCCAACGGCGGCACGATCGGCTTCAGCGTCAGCGGCTCCGAGCAGGCGGACGCGTGGCACGCCGCCGGCGTCGCGGCGGGCGGCACCGCGATCGAGGACGCGCCCGGCATCCGCGCCAACGCGTTCGGCGCGCTCTACCTCGCCTATCTGCGCGACCCGGACGGCAACAAGCTGTGCGCGCTCCACCGCCTGCCCCGCGAGTGACCATGGATATCGTCTCCGAAACCCGCGCCCACCGCGGCATCCAGGGCGTCTACCGCCACGCTTCCGCCGCCACCGGCACCGACATGACCTTCTCCGTCTTCGTCCCCGCGCACGAGGACGGCGAGCGATTGCCGGTGCTGTGGTTCCTGTCGGGGCTCACCTGCACCCACGCCAACGTCACCGACAAGGGCGAGTTTCGGCGCGCCGCCGCCGAGCAGCGCGTCATCGTCGTCGCCCCCGACACCAGCCCGCGGGGCGAGGGCGTCGCCGACGATCCCGCCTGGGACATGGGGCAGGGGGCGGGCTTCTACGTCGATGCCGTCCAGGCCCCCTGGGCCCCGCATTTCCGGATGTGGACCTACATCACCGACGAGCTGCCCGCACTGGTCGCCGGGCGCTTCCCCGCCGATATGGACCGACAGGGGATCACCGGCCACTCGATGGGCGGCCACGGCGCGTTGACCGTCGCCCTCCGGAACCCCGGTCGCTTCCGCTCGGTGTCCGCGCTCGCCCCGATCGTCGCGCCGGGGCAGGTGCCCTGGGGTGAAAAGGCGTTCACCGGCTATCTCGGCCCCGACCGCGCCGCGTGGCGCGCGCACGATGCGGTGGCGCTGATCGAGGATGGTGCACGCCTGCCCGACCTGCTGGTCGACCAGGGTGACGCCGACGCGTTCCTCGCCGAACAGCTCCGTCCCGAGCTTCTGCAACGCGCCTGCGCCGATGCCGGCATCCCGCTCGAGCTTCGGATGCAGCCCGGCTACGACCACGGCTACCTGTTCGTCTCGACCTTCCTCGCCGACCACGTCGCCTGGCACGCCGCCTGCCTGAACCAGGAACGCCCGTCACCCCGGCCCTGAGCCGGAGTCCCACTTCTTCGCTGTCCTACATCCGCCCCGGGTGCTACGACTTCGGCCTCGCCTTTCGGAAAGCAAAGGCCGCAACGAAACTAACCCCCCGACTCCGCGACCTTTACTGACCTTCCGCCGAAATCCCGTGACTTCTCAACGGGGTAGTTCGGCCGCCAGCGGCGCGAAGCGCGCCACCTGCCGGCCCACCAGCCGCAGCTGCTCGACCACGCCGGCGTCGGTCGCCCCGCCCTCGTCGTCGAAGCGGGTCAGCTGGGTGTTGATCGCCGCCGCGAACGGGGTCGGCCAGCCCCTCAGCGCATGGACGATCGAGCGCAGCGCCGCGATCGTCGACCCCGTGGCCTGCCAGCCATAGGCGGTCGCGATCAGCCCCACCGGCAGGTCGGCCAGGTACGGCCGGGCGTCGCGCGCGGTCTCCTCCAAGAGGTCCAGCGCGTTCTTGACCACGCCCGAGATCGAGCCGTGATAGCCGGGGCTGGCGATGATGACCGCCGACGCGGCCCGTACCGCATCGACGAACGCGACTTCCTCCGCGGTCCTGACGCTCGCACGCGGGTCGAACAGCGGCAGTCGCGCCAGCGCCGCTCCCCCAAACATCCGCGTCTCGAACCCTGCCTCCGCCGCCGCGCCCAGCGCGATGCCCAGCGCCCGCTCGGTCGAGGAGATGCTGCCGATGGTGCCGCCGATCCCGACGACCAGGGGCTTTGCTGCCATGCGAACTCCTTGCCTGCCGCCTCCGAGCACGCCGCCTCGGAGCACGGGGGGCCGCATCGGGGCAAGCGATAATCTCGTGAGGCTCGCATTGCTGCCCCGCAAAAGTCGTAATTGACTCCGATCCCTGTCCACCGACCTGTTATCGTCCCGTTATGATCTTGAGGTAGGTTCATTGGCTGTTTCGTCGGCGCCCATCGGCCCGCTCTTCCGGACCTGGGGTCCTTTGGGGGGTCCTCTGGCGGGCGTCGACGGCGACGATCATGCGGTCGCGCCGCTCGCGACCGTGCCCGCGGGGCAGCGCCGGCTCGACCTGACCGTCGGGGTGATCTCCAACGGCCGCGCCCACCGCAACCAGGCCCCTCGTAACCAGGGTGGCGCCCGGCCCGCGCGCGACCTGCCGCTCCACGTCCTCCACGCCTCGCCCTCGACGCCCGGCGAGCTCGACCGCGCGCTGGCCGATTTCGCACGGGCGGAGGTCGGCGCGCTGGTGATCGACGGCGGCGACGGCACCATCCGCGACGTGCTGAGCGCCGCGCCCCGCCATTTCGGCGAGACGCTGCCGATGCTGGCGCTGGTGCCCTCGGGCAAGACCAACGCGCTCGCGATCGACTTGGGCGTGCCCCGCAGCTGGACGGTCGAGGACGCGATCGCCGCGGTCGCGGGCTGCGGCGTCGTCCAGCGCGCGCCGTTGGAGATCGCGCGGACGGGCGAGCCGGGGGTGCTGCGCGGTTTCCTGCTCGGCGCGGGCGGCTTCGTCGGCGCGACCGCGCTGGCGCAGCGGACCCACCGCGCCGGCGCGTTCCGCGGGCTCGCGGTCGGGCTGTCGCTGGCAGGGGCGGTGGCGCAGACGCTGTTCGGCGGGCGCGGCAACCGGTGGCGCCGGGGCGAGCCGATGCGGGTCGAGCTGGCGGACGGCCGCCGCATCGAACAGCCCTTCTACCTGCTGCTCGCCTCGACGCTGGAGCGGCTGCCGCTGGGGCTCAAGCCGTTCGGGCGAGTGCGCGCAGGGCTGAAGCTGCTGGGCGTCGATGCCCCGCCCTGGCACCTGGGACTGACCGTGCCGGCGCTGCTGGCGGGATCGGAAGCCGCCTGGATCGCCAGCCACGGCTATCACCGCGCAGACACCGCGCGCTTCCGCCTCCGGCTCGACGGCGAGTTCGTGCTCGACGGCGAGACCTATGCGGGCGGCGACCTGTCGATCCGGCGCGGGGTCCCGCTCGCCTTTCTGTCCCCCGCCGCACCGCGGGGCTGAGCGCGCCGGTGTCGGGTGAGGGCTTGCGCGAGCGGGTCGCCCGCGACCTGGCCGTGCCGCTGCCACCCGAGGTGGCCGCGGCGGCGACCGAGCTGGCCCACGCGCCCGGCGCGGCGGCGGTGCTGTTCTACGGCTCGGTGCTGAGGACCGGGCGGCTCGACGACGTGCTCGACTTCTATGTCCTGACCGACCGGGCGACCGGATCGCCGGTCCGGCGGACGGCGCTCCGGGTGCTGTGGCCCGATGTCGGCTGGCGCGAGCTGACGGTCGCGGGCCGGACGATCCGCGCCAAGGTCGCGACGATGCCGATCGCCACCTTCGAGCGCGCCGCGAGTGGCGCGCTGGTCGATACCACGATCTGGACCCGCTTCGCCCAGCCCGCGGCGATCGCCTGGGCCCGCGCACCCGCGGATCGCGACCGGGTGATGGACGCGATCGCCGCCGCCATCGCCACCGCCGCGCGTTTTGCGGCGGCGCTGGGGCCGGGGCAGGGGAGCGCCCGCGCCTATTGGCTGGCGCTGTTCGCCCAGACCTATCGCGCCGAGTTCCGGGTCGAGCGTGCCGACCGCAGCGCGCAGATCGTCGACCACGCCACCGACCGCTACGCCGCGCTGCTGCCACTCGCCTGGGATGCGGCCGGGATCGGGTTCACGACGGCCGACGGCTACGCCCCGCACCTCGCCCCCGATCAGCGCCGCCGCCTGCTCGCCGCCTGGCGTCGCCGCGCCCGCGCCGGCAAGCCGCTCAACATCGCCCGCCTCGTCAAGGCCGCCTTCACCTTCGACGGCGCGGCCCGCTACGGCCTTTACAAGGTCGAGCGGCACACCGGCATCAACCTGCCCCTGACGCCCTGGCGCGAGCGGCACCCGGTGCTTGCCGCGCCCGGGGTGCTGTGGCGCGTGTTCCGGGCGCGCGCGTGAGCGCCCCCTTCAACGCGCTGGTGCTCGCCGGATCGCGCCCCGGCGGCGATCCGCTCGCCGTCCATGCCGGGGTCAGCGATAAGGCGCTGCTCGTCATCGGCGGAGAGACGATGCTCGCCCGCGTCGTCGCCGCGCTGCGGGCGGCGGGCGCGGCCGACATCTATGTCAGCGCGTCGAGCGACGCCGTGCGGGACCACGCCGCCAGCCTCGGCGCGATCCCGCTCGCCGCTGCCACCGGGCCCAGCCCCAGCGCGCGCGAGGGGCTCGCTGCGGCGGGTGCGCCCCTGCTGATCAGCACCGCCGACCATGCGCTGCTGCGCCCCGAATGGGTGCGTGCGTTCCTTGACTCAGGGCCGCCCGGCGATGTCGCGGCGCTGCTTGCCCGCCGGCCGACCGTGGAGCGGGACGCTCCCGCGACCCGGCGCACCTGGCTCCGCTTCGCCGATGGCGACTGGTCGGGGTGCAACCTGTTCTGGCTCGCGACCCCCGCCGCCGACGCCGCGCTGGCGATGTGGCAGGCGGTGGAGGCCGACCGCAAGCGCCCGTGGCGGATCGTTCGCCGGCTGGGGCCGGGGCTGCTGCTCCGCTACCTCGCCGGCCGGCTGACGCTGGGCCGGGCGGTGGCGGCGCTGGGGGCCCGGGCCGGCGTCGACGCTCGGGTGGTCGAGAGCCCGTTCGGCCTCGCGGCGGTCGACGTCGACAAGCTTGCCGACCTCGACCTGGTGCGGGCGCTGGTGGAGCGGGCGTGACCGCTGCGCTGGCGATCTACGACCTCGATCGCACGATCACGCGGGTGCCGACCTGGAGCCTCTTCCTGCTCTTCGCGGCCAGGCAACAGGCACCGTGGCGGTTGCTGCTGATCCCCGGCGTAGCGGCGGTGGCGTTGTTCAAGGCGACCGGCGTGATCGACCGCGACCGGCTGAAGCAGTGGATGCACCGCCTGCTGCTCGGCCATCGCTCGGACCCGGCAAGGCTCGCCGCGACGGCGGAAGCGTTCGCCGACCGCTTCGTCGCCCATGACATCCTCGACCGCGCCCGCGCGAGCATCGCCGCCGACCGCGCGGCGGGGCGGCGAATCGTGATCGCCACCGCCGCCCACCGCTTCTACGCCCAACCGATCGCCCGCCGGCTGGACGTCGCCGACCTGATCGCGACCGCAGCCCGGCGTGACGAAGCCGGGCGCATCCTGTCCACGATCGAAGGCCGCAACTGCTACGGCGCGGCCAAGCTGGCGATGATCCGCGCGTGGATGGACGAACAGGGCATCGCGTGCAACGGCACGCATATCCGCTTCTACTCCGACCACATCACCGACCGTCCGACCTTCGAATGGGCCGACGAGCCGGTCGCGGTCAACGCGCACCCGCCGCTCGCCCGCCTCGCCGGGCTGCGCGGCTGGCGGCAGGAGGACTGGCGTCAGCGGCCGTAGCGCATCCGCATCTGCA
>Ga0325401_1006330_pt1 | contig 11438 bp, 10 predicted proteins | sample PopdelMetagenome_FD_205666 | JGI IMG/M metagenome (GOLD analysis project Ga0325401, IMG submission 205666) | Populus deltoides microbial communities from Bellville, Georgia, United States - Xylem-PdKOR-R2 | ecosystem: Host-associated > Plants > Phyllosphere > Stem > Wood/Secondary xylem | place...
TCCGTCGACCGGACCACGAGGTCGAGGGACTCGACGCCGCCCGGGGCGAGGTCGGGGTCGGACGTGGTGAGCGTGAGCTCGGAGACCGGCTGCGCACTGCGCAGCCACGTCTGCACCTCCACCAGGCCGTCGTCGGTCACCGTGCTGAGGACGTAGAGCCCCTCGCTCGGGGCGTCCTGGGGCAGCGGCGGCACCGTGGCCGGCGCGGACGACGCGTCCTGCGACGAGGTCGCACCGGTGTCGTCGTCACCGCCGGCGAGCCGCAGCACGACGACGACCACCGCGACCACCGCCACCACGGCGAGCAGGGACCTCAGGGAGCGACTCACGGACGCGGTACCGCCTTTCCACGGGGCTCGGCGACGACGACGGCGAGGTTCTGGTACCCGCCGGCGCTCGGGTCGAAGGGGCCGGCGCACGTGACCAGCACGAGCCGGCGCTCGCCCTCGGGCGAGTGGAGCCAGGAGCGGGCACCGAGGGTGCCGCGGGGCCGCAGCCACAGCGAGCGGACGGCGAAGGTCTGTCGCAGCCCGTCCGACCACACGTAGAGCCGGTCGCCGCGGCGCACGCTCAGCAGGCTGGCGAACGGGCCGAGGCCCTGTGTCGTGCTGTCGACGTGGGCGGCCACGAGGGTGGCGCCCAACGGGTCGCCGAGGCGGGAGCCGCCGGTCCACCACCCGGCCTGCTCGACGTCGCCGGGCACGTCGAGCACGCCGTTGGTCGTCGTACCCACCGAGCGGATGCCGACGCGGCGGCCGTCGGGCAGCTGCACCCCCACCGGAGCCTGCGGGACGACCGCGCCGACGCGCTGCGCGACGGGCGCGGGCGTGCTCGAGGCCTCGGCGGCTGTCCCGGTGCCGGCCTCGGGGGCGGACCCGGTCGCGGGGCCGTCGGCGGGTCGCTCCGAGGCGCCGACCGCGCACCCCGCCAGGGTCGCCAGCGCGGTCACGACAGCGACGGCGAGCGCCGCCGCGCGCGTCCGGGGCGCGGGTGGGCGCGTCAGCGGCCGGAGAACGTCCACACGCGCACCCCGTCGACGAGCCCGGCGGAGCCGGTGTCGATCTCGGTGGGCGCCTCGTCGCCGGAGGCCGTCGCCCCGCTGGTGCGGACGATGACGTTCATCGAGCCGTCCTGCGGGTTGCCGACGGCGTAGACCGCGGTGAGGGTGCCGGCCGCGAGGTCGACGTCGAGCGGGCCGAGGATCGGCGAGCCCTTCACCCCGGCCGGCAGGAGGGACACCTCGTGCGGACCGGCGGCGACGTCGGCCTCGGCGAACTCGCCGTTGGCGATGTTGGTGAAGACGGTCTGGCCGTCCACCACGACGTCGGCCGGGGCCGTCGTGGCGGTGTGGGCCAGGACCACGCGGGCCTTGCCGGGACCGATGGGCTCCGACGGCGTCGGGAAGACGCTGATGGTCGGCGTGCCGCCCACCTCGGCGGGGCGGTGCACGACCACGTCGCTCGACTCACCGGCCTGGACGTCGACCGTCGAGGTCCACTCGCCGCTGCCGTCGGAGACGGTCACCTCGTGCGAGCCGGGCGCGAGGTCGAGCGGGCCGACGACCTTGCCCTCGGCGACGCCACCCTGCACCTGCTCGCCGTCGACGGAGACGCTCATCGTGGCCTTCGGCACGGCCTGGACGATGGCGACCGAGCCCACGGCGGCCTGCGCCTGTGCCGCCTGCGGTCGAGCGGCGGGCGACGCGTCGCTCGCGAAGCTGACGGTGGCGACACCACCGGCGACGGCGAGAGCGGCGGCGGCGGTGGCCGCGCGGAACGTGCGAGTCCTCATGGATCCCCCTGTGGTCCCCGTGCGCGAGAGCTCCCCATCGGCTCCCGCCACCACAGGTTAACCAGCCCCCTCCAGCCGGAAACCGGTCTGGTCCGGTCCCTCAGCGCACGGGCAGGTGCGTGCGGGGCGCCATGCGCGGCCCGCGGCGGGGACGGTGCAGACCCGCGACGGCCAGGAGCGCGGGGACCCGACCCCGGTGCGGTCGCCACGGCTCGAGGTAGACCTCCATCTCGGCGTCGGTGAACGGGGTCCCGGTCAGGGCCCAGCCGACGTCCTTGGCCACGTGGTAGTCGCCGAACGACACCGCGTCGGGGTCTCCGTGCGCCTTCTGCCGCACCTCGGCACTGGTCCAGACCCCGATGCCGGGCAGGCTCTGCAGCCTGCGGTCGGCCTCGTGGTGGGGCAGGGACGCGGTGCGCTCGAGGGCGTCGGCGACGCGCGCGACGGTGACGAGGGCACGGCTGCGCTGCGGGTCGATGTGCATGCGCAGCCACTCCCACGACGGGACCTGCCGGATCGTGGCGGCGTCGGGCTGCACCCACAGCCCCACGTCGGCGCCGGCGCCCGGGGCGCGCTCGCCGAAGCGGTGCACCAGCCGCCGGAACCCCGCGAACGCCTCCTGACCGGTCACCTTCTGCTCGATGACCGCCGGCACGAGGGCCTCCATGACCAGCCCGCTGCGCCCCAGCCGGGTGTGCGGGTGGTGGCGCCAGGCGTCGGCCACCACGGGGTGGCGGGGGTCGAAGTCCGACCAGTCGTCGTGCGCACCGAGCAGTCCCGGCAGGGCCTCGAGCGCCCACTGCGCCCCCTCGCCCCAGGCCTCGGCGTGCACCTCGTCGCGGCGTGCCTCGACCACCAGCGACGCGAGCCCCACCGGGGTGCGCAGCCCACGCCAGACCCGGCCGGCCTCGTCGATGCGGAACGTCGGGTCGCTGCGCCCGTGGCGCCCCTGGTGCAGGATCCGCACGACCGGGCACGGCCAGTCCGGCCGCCACACCCGCCGCTGCCCCTGCACGGCGACGAGCCTACGTCCGCGCGCCGACAGCGCCGGTCTCCCCGGGCCCGCCGACTACGGTGGCCGCGTGGCCCACGTGCACCCCCGCGCCCAGCTCGTCCCGTCCAAGCAGGAGCTGGTCGACGGCTGGCTCCCGACCCGGGAGTGGTGGGATGGCGTGCGCCGCACCACGGTCGCGGCGTTCCGTCTCGACGACCCCGACGGCGAGGTCGGCCTCGAGGGGTTCGTGCTGGGCGCCGGGTCGGACGCGCCGGACCTCTTCGTGCCGCTCACCTACCGCGCCGCGCCGCTCGAGGGCGCGGAGGAGCACCTCGTCGGGACGACCGAGCACTCCGTGCTGGGCACGCGGTGGGTCTACGACGCGTGCGCGGACCCCGTCTTCGCGCAGGTCCTGACCCGGGTCGTGCTGACCGGGGGCCACGGCGGCGACCGGGAGTTCACCGACGAGTCCGGCACCCGCCGCGTCGAGCCGACCACGGCCCAGGTGCGCGGGGACGGCTCGGCCGCGACCGCCCCGGAGGTCACCGAGGCGCGCCCCCACGACGAGGGCACGGTCACCGTCGTCGACGCGGGCGCGCTGCAGCTCGTCGTCGCCCGCGTGCTGGGCGCCGAGCCCGTCGCGGCCCAGCACCTGCACGCGACCTGGGACGGCGGGAGCGCCGTCCTCGCCGGCGTGCGCTGACGTCCCCCTTCCTCGACCCGGTCCTCGACCCGGTCCTCGACCCGGTCCTCGACCCGGTCCTCGACCCGGTCCTCGACCCGGTCCTCTGCCCGGTCCTCGGCCCGGTCCTCTGGGGCCTCAGGCGATCGAGAGCGCCAGCACGACGGCTCCGGCGGTGAGCACCACCGCCGGCAGGAGCCGCCGCCGGGCCGCGGGCTCGTGGAGCACGACCGCGCCCAGCACCACCCCGACGGCGATGCTGAGCTCGCGCAGGGCGGCGACCGCGGCCAGGGCCCCGCTGGTCTGGGCGAGCAGCACCAGGCCGTAGGCGAGCAGCGAGACGACTCCCCCGCCCAGCCCCGTCAGCAGCCGGCGCCGCGGCAGCCGCAGCAGCGCGCCGCGGCGGAGCACCAGCGCCAGGAGCGGCAGCGGCCACGACATCAGCAGGAAGATCCACCCGGCGTACGCCGCCACCTCGGCCCCACCGCTGACCGCGAGGCCGTCGACGACGGTGTAGCCCGCGATCGCCGCCCCCGTGGCGAGCGCCGCCAGCAGCCCCCGGCGACTCCCGCCGCCTCCGGCGACCGCCACCCCGGCGAGCCCGCCGACCACGAGCGCGACGCCCAGGAGCACGGCCGGTCCGGTGGGGCTGCGTGGGACGAAGAGCGACGCCACCGCGACCAGGGCGACACCGCTGCCCCGCGCGATCGGGTAGGACCGGCTGAGGTCGCCGTGCTCGTAGCTGAGCCACAGCAGCAGCAGGTAGGCGACGTGCAGCGTCGCGGACGTGCAGGCGAGAGCGAGGTCGTGGCCGTCCGGCACCGGGCGGGTGACGACGAGCGCGCCGCCGATGACGAGCGTCGCGACACTGATCAGCGCGAACCCCACGAGCCGGTCCGTCGCCGCGTGCGCCACGGCGTTCCAGCCCGCGTGGAGCACCGCGGCCACCAGCACCAGCACGACCACCAGGGGTCCCGGGTCGAGGTGCACGGGCTCGCTCGCTCTCCGGTGTCGGTGGTCGGGTGTGGACTGCACTCATGTTGCTCCCCCGTCCCGGATCGGGCACCTCCTGACGTGCCCGTCCTGCCCCCCGCCCCGTCCGTCACCGACGGCGCCGAGGTCGACGACGTCGTCGGCTGGGTCGCCGCGCACCTCGGCGACCTGACCCTCGAGGGACCCGACGGGGTGCGGTCCGGCGGCTTCCGCGGTGGTCAGTCGGCCGCCGACGCCGCGCTGGCGACGCTCGACGTCACCGGCTACGCCCGCACCCGCAGCACCGTCCTGCCGCCCGAGCGCCGCGGCGCCAGCCGCATGTCGCCCTACGTCCGCCACGGACTGCTGAGCCTGCGCGAGGTCTGGGACGCCGTGGAGGACGCACCCGGGCGCGACCGGTGGAAGTACCGCGACGAGCTGATGTGGCAGGAGTACGCCCGCCACCTCTACGCCCGCGTCGGCCCGGCGCTCGCCCGACCGCTGCGCCGCGAGCAGTCGCGCCCCCAGCCGTGGGACGACCCGTGGCCGACGCGGATGGCCTGCATGGACGAGGTCGTGGGCGAGCTCCACCGCGACGGGTGGGTCGTCAACCAGACCCGCATGTGGCTCTCCTCCCAGTGGACCGTGCGGGCCGGCGGCGACTGGCGCGCCGGCGAGGACGCGATGTTCCGCCATCTGCTCGACGGCTCCCGGGCCGCCAACCGTCTCGGCTGGCAGTGGACGGTGGGCACGGGCAGCGGCAAGTCCTACGGGTTCAGCCGCTGGCAGGTCGAGAAGCGTGCCCCCCAGCTCTGCCGCGCCTGCCCGCTCTCCGACGACTGCCCGGTGCAGGGCTGGCCCGACGCCGACCTCGGGCCCTCCGTCGACGGACCTGACCTCGGTAAGGGCGAGATCCCGGCCGGCCCCGCCGAGGTGGAGGGCCCGCACGAGGGCGAGGCCGGCGCCCGGACCGTGTGGCTGACCGCCGAGTCGCTGTCCGCGCGCGACCCGGCGCTCGCAGCCGCGCCCGACCGACCGGCGGTCTTCGTCTTCGACGAGCCGCTCCTGCGCCGGCTGCGGCTCTCGGGCAAGCGGCTGGTGTTCCTCGCCGAGACGCTCGGCGAGCTGGCGTCGTCGCGCCCGCTCGAGCTGCGCCGCGGCGCGGTCGTCGACGAGCTGGCGGGCCTGCCGCTCGCGACGACGTACGCCCCGGTGCCGGGGTGGGCGCGGCGCGCAGCGGACCTCGACCTGCGCGAGGTCCACCCGTGGCCGTGGCTCGTGCGGCCGCGTCCGGCGCCGGTGCGCTCCTTCACGGGGTGGCGCAAGGCGGTCGACCGCGGGAGCCGCAGGTGAGCGCTCCCCTGCTGCTGTCCGAGGTCGTCGAGACGTCCGCCGCGCTGGCGGCGACCCGGTCGCGCAAGGCCAAGACGGCGGCGCTGGCGGCGCTGCTCGAGCGCGTCGCCTCGTCGCCCGACGACGAGGTCCGCACGGTCACCTCCTACCTCGCCGGCTCGCTGCGCCAGCGCCGCACCGGGCTCGGCTGGCGGTCGCTCAGCGCGCTGCCGGAGCCCGCGGATGAGCCGACGCTCACCGTGACCGACGTGCACGAGGCGTTCGAACGGATCGCCGCGCTGTCCGGAGCCGGCTCGGCGGCCGCACGGTCCGCGGCGACCGCCGACCTGTTCGGCAGGGCCACGGCGCCGGAGCAGCCCTGGCTGCGGGGCCTGGTGACGGGTGAGCTCCGCCAGGGTGCCCTCGACTCGCTCGTCCAGGAGGGGCTCGCTGCCGCGGGCGGGGTCCCGCTCGCGGCCGTCCGGCGCGCGGCGATGATGGCCGGCTCCACCGTCGCGGTCGCGCCCGCAGCGCTCCACGGCGGCGAGGAGGCCCTGGCCGCCTTCGGGCTGGAGGTGATGCGACCGGTGCTGCCGATGCTCGCCTCGAGCGCCACTACGGTCGAGGCGGCGATGGCCAAGGCCGGACCGCCCGTCGCGATCGACACCAAGCTCGACGGCATCCGCATCCAGGTCCACCGCCGCGACGACGACGTGGTCGTGGCGACGCGTTCGCTCGAGCTCATCACCGAGCGGCTGCCCGAGGTGGTGGCGGTGGCCCGGTCCCTGCCCGCCACGTCCTTCGTCCTCGACGGCGAGGTGCTGGCCCTCGACGACGCGGGCCGGCCGCGCCCGTTCCAGGAGACCGCCTCGCGCACCGCGAGCGCCGACGGCGTGCACCTGACGCCGTACTTCTTCGACCTGCTGCACCTCGACGGCGAGGACCTCGTCGACGCCCCCGCCACCGAGCGGCTCGCCGCCCTGGCCCGCCTCGTCCCGCCCGAGCACCTCGTGGCCCGGCTGGAGACCGACGACGTCGCGGAGGCCGAGGCGTTCGTCGCCGACGTGCTGGCCCGCGGCCACGAGGGCGTCGTGGTCAAGCACCTCGCGGCGCCGTACGACGCCGGCCGGCGCGGCTCCGCCTGGGTCAAGGTCAAGCCGGTGCACACCCTCGACCTGGTCGTGCTCGCCGTCGAGTGGGGCTCGGGACGCCGGCGCGGCTGGCTCTCCAACATCCACCTCGGCGCGCGTGACCCCTCCGGCGACGGGTTCGTCATGCTGGGCAAGACCTTCAAGGGCATGACCGACGAGATGCTCGCGTGGCAGACCGAGCGCTTCCTCGCGCTGGAGACCCACCGCGAGGGCCACGTCGTCCACGTGCGGCCGGAGCAGGTCGTCGAGATCGCGATCGACGGCCTGCAGCGCTCCACCCGCTACCCGGGCGGCCTGGCCCTGCGCTTCGCGCGGGTGGTGCGCTACCGCGACGACAAGAGCGCCGCAGAGGCCGACACCATCGACGCGGTGCGATCGCTGGCGGCACCTGTCTGAACCGTCACACCTGTGCAACTGGGTGTTGCAACATCACTACGATGGAGTGATGGTGACCCGCGCGCCCGAGACCGACGGCCGTCGTTCCGCCGCGGCCGCCCGCCGACGGGCCCGGGAGAAGGAGATCATCGCGGCCACCCGGGCGCTCTTCGACGAGCGCGGCGTGCGCGACGCCCAGATCGAGGACATCGCCAGGGCGGTGGGCATCAACCGTGCCATCGTCTACCGGCACTTCTCCGGCAAGGAGGAGGTCTTCGCCCTGACGCTGGTGAGCTACCTCGAGGAGCTGCGCGAGGCCCTGACCGCGGCCGGCACCCCGGGTGAGCCTGCCGCTCGCCGGCTCGAGCAGCTGGTGACGGCGTTCGTCGACTACGGCCTGGCCCACCCGGCGTTCATCGACTGCGCGCAGGCCCTGATGCGGCGCAGCGGCCCCGAGCTCCTCGACGAGATCAGCGAAGGTGCGCTGTTCCGGCTCGGACGCGGCATCTCCGGCTGCCTGGCGCTGCTGGTCGCCGCGCTGCAGGACGGCGTCGACAGCGGTGACTTCACGGTGGAGGACCCCACCCTGCTGGCCAACACGCTCTACGCCAGCGGCCTCGGCGCGCTGCAGCTGGCCCGTGTCGGCATCCTCGTCACCGAGTCGGCCCCCGGCGTCCCGACCGTCGGCGCCATCTCTCCCGACCAGGTGCGGTCCTACCTCGTCGCCACCGCCCTGGCACTCGCCGGGAGCTGAGCCCGAGGACCACGAAGGCCCCGCCACCCGGAGGTGACGGGGCCTGCGACCGGTGAGGCTCAGGCGCGCTCGAGGATCGCGGTGACGCCCTGCCCTCCGGCGGCACACACGGAGATGACCCCGCGCCCGGTGCCGCCCTCGGACTGCGCGAGCAGCTTGGCGAGCACCGGCACGATGCGACCGCCGGTGGCGGCGAAGGGGTGACCGGCCGCGAGCGAGGAGCCGTGGACGTTGAGCTTGGCGCGGTCGATCTCGCCGAGCGGTGCGTCGAGGCCGAGGCGCTCCTTCGAGAACACCGGGTCCTGCCACGCCTTGAGCGTGGAGAGCACCTGCGAGGCGAACGCCTCGTGGATCTCGTAGTAGTCGAAGTCCTGCAGGCCCAGCCCGGCGCGGGCGAGCATGCGCGGCATGGCGTACGCCGGGGCCATGAGCAGGCCCTCGTTGCCGTGGACGTAGTCGACGGCGGCGGTCTCGTAGTTGGTCAGGTAGGCGAGCACCGGCAGGCCGTGCGCCTGCGCCCACTCCTCGGAGGCGAGCAGCACCGTCGAGGCACCGTCGGTGAGCGGGGTGGAGTTGCCGGCCGTCATCGTCGCGGCCTCGCCCTTGCCGAAGACCGGCTTGAGCTTGCCGAGCTTCTCGACCGAGGAGTCCGGGCGCAGGTTGTTGTCGCGCTCGAGACCGCGGAACGGCGTGATGAGGTCGTCCATGAACCCCGCGTCGTACGCCGCGGCGAGGTGATGGTGCGACGCGGCGGCCAGCTCGTCCTGGGCCTCGCGGGAGATGTGCCACTCGAGCGCGGTGAGCGCCTGGTGCTCGCCCATGGAGAGCCGGGTGCGGGGCTCGCCGTTCTGCGGCACGGAGATGCCGATGTCGCCGGGGCGGATCGCGGCAAGGGCCTGCAGCCGGGCGCGGGTGCCCTTGGCGGCGTTGACCTTCATGAGCTTCTTGCGCAGCCCCTCGCTGATGGCGACGGGGGCGTCGGAGGTGGTGTCGACGCCACCGGCCACGCCGGACTCGATCTGGCCGAGGGCGATCTTGTTGGCGACCTGGATGACGGCCTGCAGACCGGTGCCGCACGCCTGCTGGATGTCGGTCGCGGGGGTCTCGGCGGACAGCTTCGAGCCGAGGACGGACTCGCGGGTCAGGTTGAAGTCACGCGAGTGCTTGAGCACGGCCCCGGCGACGACCTCGCCGAGCCGCTCGCCCTCGAGGCCGAAGCGGGCGACCAGACCGTCCAGCGCGGCGGTCAGCATCTCCTGGTTGGACGCGGTGGCGTAGGCGGTGTTCGAGCGGGCGAACGGGATCCGGTTGCCACCCACGATCGCGACGCGGCGGGTCTGTTTCTCCATGACGCAAGTTTCTCGTGGGTAACATCGAGAGACAAGACCGTGCGACGGGGATCACGAAATGTGGACTCGGAGTTACACAGAGAGTTACATGACACCATGAGCGACCGCTACCAGGACTTCACGTCGAGCGCGATCGGCAAGCTGCTGGTCAAGAACCTCGGCCTCCCCGCCCCCACCAGGCTCAAGCGGTACGTCGAGGGCGCGCCGCTCGTCGACGGGCTCGTCGCCGTCGGGGGCCGCGGCCGGCTCGCCGAGTCGCTGCCCGGCCTGCTCGCCCAGCTCGACGTCCACGCCGCACCGGTCGCGGGCGCCCCCGGCGAGGGCGAGCGCTACCAGGGCCTGGTCTTCGACGCCACCGGCATCACCGACTCGACGCAGCTCGGCGCGCTCCAGGAGTTCTTCACGCCGAAGATGCGTTCGCTCGCGTCCTGCCCGCACGTCGTGGTCATCGGCACCCCGCCCGAGCAGCTCTCGGGCGCCGAGCGCGTCGCGCAGCGCGCGCTGGAGGGGTTCACCCGCAGCCTCGGCAAGGAGATCGGCAAGGGCGGCACCGTCCAGCTCGTCTACGTCGCCGAGGGTGCCGAGGGCGCGTCCGCCTCGACGCTCGGCTTCCTGCTCTCGCCGAAGTCGGCCTACGTCTCGGGCCAGGTCGTCCGCATCGGCGCCCACGGCCACCTCGACGGCGGCGAGGTCGTCGACTGGACCCGCCCGCTCGACGGCAAGGTCGCCCTGGTGACCGGCGCCAGCCGCGGCATCGGCGAGCAGATCGCCCGCGTGCTGCACCGCGACGGCGCCACGGTGGTCGGCGTCGACGTCCCGCAGCTCGCCGACGACCTCGCGGGCCTGATGAAGGAGCTCGACGGCGACTGGATCGCCCTCGACATCACCGCCAAGGACGCCCCGCAGCGCCTGGCCCACGAGCTCTCGACCCGCCACGGCGGCGTCGACGTCGTCGTGCACAACGCCGGCATCACCCGCGACAAGAAGCTCGCCAACATGGCCGAGGACCGCTTCGAGCAGGTGATCGCGGTCAACCTCACCGCACCCGAGCGGATCACCCGCGAGCTGCTCGACCAGGGCGTCGTCAACACCGGCGGCTCGATCATCGGCGTCGCCTCGATCGCGGGCATCGCCGGCAACGTCGGGCAGACCAACTACGCCGCCTCCAAGGCCGGGGTGATCGGCCTCGTCGACAGCCTCGCCGACGAGCTGGAGGACGGCATCACCGTCAACGCCGTCGCACCCGGCTTCATCATCACCCAGATGACCGCGGCGGTGCCGTTCGCGACCCGCGAGGTCGGCCAGCGCCTCAACGCGATGTCGCAGGGCGGCCTGCCGGTCGACGTCGCGGAGACGATCGCGTGGTACGCCTCGCCCGGCTCGACCGCCGTCAACGGCAACGTCGTGCGGGTCTGCGGCCAGATGATGCTCGGAGCCTGACGTGGCCGGCCTCCCCGTGATGCTGCGCGCCGCCCTGCCGTCGGTGCCGGTCGTCAACCAGCTGCCCGGCGTCCGCAAGCGGACCGGCCCGTTCGGCGGCCTCACCCGCAGCGCCCCGCCGGTGCGCATCGAGCGCTCCGACGTGACGGCGTACGCGCGGGTGTGCGGCTTCCCCGAGAAGGACACGGTGCCGCTGCCCTACCCGCACCTGCTGGCGTTCGGGCTGCACATGGCGATCATGACCGACCGCGCGTTCCCCGCCCCGGCCATCGGCACCGTGCACGTCGAGAACTCCATCACCGCGCACCGGCCGATCGAGATCGGCGAGTCGCTCGCCGTCTCGGTGTCCGTCGGCGCGCCGAGGCCCCACGCCAAGGGCACGGTCTTCGACTTCGCGACCACGGCGACGGCGGACGGCGAGACGGTGTGGGAGGAGACGTCGTCCTACCTGCGTCGCGGGCGTGGCGACGCCGACGCTCCGTCGGGCGCGACGTTCCCCGACGCTCCCGCCCACGGCATCACCTGGCAGCTGCCGGCCGACCTCGGCCGCCGCTACGCCGCGGTCTCCGGCGACGCCAACCCCATCCACCTCTACCCG
>Ga0325401_1006336_pt1 | contig 11435 bp, 11 predicted proteins | sample PopdelMetagenome_FD_205666 | JGI IMG/M metagenome (GOLD analysis project Ga0325401, IMG submission 205666) | Populus deltoides microbial communities from Bellville, Georgia, United States - Xylem-PdKOR-R2 | ecosystem: Host-associated > Plants > Phyllosphere > Stem > Wood/Secondary xylem | place...
ATCACCTTTTATTTCTTTTGAGCAAAAATATTACTCACTCAATGCTCGAGTACTCAAGCATAAACCAGCTTTCTTTTCATTTTTTTTGGGTTTTATGAGTTGATTTCTGTATTCATTGGAAACCTTTTGCTTCTTGAAAAGATCTGGGTTCATGAGTTATAGATAAAGCTAATGATGTATTTCATGTTAACATTTAGTTGTGAATTATTTTCAAGTTTCGAAGCTTTACTAGTCAGCGTTTCAGAGCTCAAGCCATTGACTAATGGGTTGTAAATTTTCCGGCGAAAATTAACTTGAATTTTCCTGTATTTTTTATCAGGTGTGATTTGATTATATGTGTAAATGGGAAGATAGAGAAAGTAGCTTCTGGGTTGGTACAGCCATTTCTTGACCACTTGAAAACTGCTCAAGATCAAGTGGCCAAGGGGGGCTACTCAATAATTCTTGAGCCTGGAAGTGATGCAACGTGGTTCACGAAAGGAACAGTTGAGAGGTTCACATTGTTTTCTAATGCTCCCCAGTTACCACTTTTAAATATCACTTATTGTTGTTTTAGTGGTGGTATTGAGTATTGATCTTTAATATATAATTTCTTGGTTTTGATCAAGAAAATGCATAAATGTTTGTTCCAAACGAAGTTTAATTAAGAGTTTGGAAAGATAGAGAGAAAAGATAATACTTGAATGAGAAATGGTTGAGACAAAGATAAACTACAAATAACATGATATAGATGTTTCCTATATCTGCCATTGCCAAATGACTATTTTGTGAAAGAGGGCTTGAACTTTATGTATGTGATTTGCCACTGTACCTTTTATTTAATAATGTAATTGGTTTGATTTCTTAATCATAATCTGATTTGCAGTTTTATGTTGTCAGCTTTAAGTAAGTTTTGAGCTTCTCAAGCGTAATTGATGCAAATCTTGGTTTTATTTTGCCTCCAAATCGATGTTGTGAACTAATTTGTTTTGTTCATATAGATTTGTTCGCTTCGTGAGTACACCAGAGGTGTTGGAACGGGTTTACTATTTAGAATCTGAGATCTTGCAGATTGAGAAGGGAATTGCAATTCAAAGCAACAATGATACGGGGTTGAGCTCAGTAAGTAAAATCGTGAAGCACCTCATGATGCAAAGTCAGAGCCTAGAATTCAATTTTGGTTGTCCTTTTTTATCCACAGGTAGAAGATCATCAAGCAAAACCTGTAGAGCGCATTGAAGGTACTGTTGCGAAAGAATTCTGGCCTTGTGTTTGTCTTTGTATTAAAAACTCTTTTACGATCCTGTCTTCTGCTTCTAGTGTTTTCATAATTTTCTTTCTAAACTGTGGTCAATAAAACTTTGTTCTTCTTCTTTGTTTTTATATCCTTTCTGGTGGGTGTAAGGAGGGGGGCATTTCTTTTTTAGTACATTTACCTAGTAGTCTTTCATTCTTTTTTTTTTGTTTAATCTTGCTGTTAAGTAGTTACGGTAATGCTAGTAAAGTGTTTGATCACATTTTCCATCCTAAGAACTAAATGGTTAAGAATATAATAGTCTAGCTGCGGTGCTGTTTTTTGTTGGTTTTGGATTATATTGGATGACTCTTGACAGGTAGCAAGCCTCTGACAGATTCTAGTGAGGAAAAAGCCATTGTCCTTTATAAGGTAATTGGTCACTAATAATCCTTATCACATAGTGAATTATTGGCATTTTCTTTCTTTAATTTCATCTCTTTGTGTTCTTGCAGCCTGGCTCAGATCCACATGAAGCAGATGGGTCGACTGTGCAGGAAGGAAATTCCAAGTAAGATCATAATTCCCATGAGTAACTGGATAGCGAAAAAGAAATTAATTTATGGAAGGAAGTTGATTGATTCAAAATTCACATACCTGATTGCTGTCATGAGTAACAAATAACAAGATTAAGATGAAAAAAGAAGTTATGTATAATTGTTAAACCTTTACTTCAAAATCACAATCCTCAATGTGACTATTCATTTCAATTTCCTAAAGCTCTATGGGCCAAATTGCAGTTATACAAATTACCAAATTCATTTCAGTTCCCTACTGCAAATTTCATCATGATTGTCTTCGTCTACCCAATATAAAATCCTACATAAAGGGTATTAGAAGTTGTATCATGATTTCAAGACACATACCAAGAGTCAGATAAGATTGCAGGGTAAAATTACTTTCTTGTTCTGCAAAACCTCTATATTGACTTCTTTTTCTGTCATTGTAATGCAGATTCAGAGAATGCCAAAAAGTTTGTTGTTAAGGAGCATGTTGCTCGCATTCTTGAAATAATAATTGTAGTTGATGAAGAGTGACCAGACTAGTACCATATCAAAATGTGATAGTTTCATTACTGCTAGCATATCTAAGTGCAATCCATTGTTTATGTAGATTCACCAGCAAAAGCAAGAGTATTATTCAAATACTGCATGCATCTCTAAGTGTAATCCATTGTTGATGTAGATTCACCAGCAAAAGCAAGACTATTATTTAAATACTGCATGCATCTCTAAGTGCAATCCATTGTTTATGTAGATTCACCAGCAAAAGCAAGAGTATTATTCAAATACTGCATTTGGTTTGTGTATGCTAGGGTTCAGCTTATGAAAGCTCTGGAGACACGAAAAACTTTGCTGCAGAAAGAGCAGGGCATGGCCTTTGCACGTGCTGTGGCTGCTGGTTTTGACATTGATCACATGGCACATTTGATATCATTTGCTGAAAGTTTTGGAGCCTTACGCTTGATGTAAATAGCTTTTTTTTTATGCATTCTCTATATTTTGTTTTCACGGTGACCACAAATTGGTCTGTGGTATAGCTATATTTCCTAGAGGATAATCTCTAATGTGGTTTCATTCATCAATGTCAACAGGGATGCCTGTGTCAGATTCATGGAATTATGGAAAAGAAAGCATGAAACTGGTCAGTGGGTTGAAATTGAAGGAGCTGAAGCAATGTCTAGCAGGTCTGACTTTTCTTCCATGAATGCGTCAGGCATTGTTCTTTCTAATACAATAAACAAGCAGTGGCCTGAAACTCCTGATAGTAAAAGGAAAGCTGGTGCTGACCCAAGTGCAGGTATGAACTCAAAATGTAAGTAGTTCCCTAAAAATGAAGAGTTACTCTATTGTCATTGCAACTCAATTACATGTCTCACTATCTGATGGAAATTAAATGTCATGGGAATCGGAAAGGAATACAACTGATACTGATTTAAGTAAACCTCTCAAGGAGTGGAAAAGCCCAAGACCTGACCTCAGCCTTACTTTTCACCTAAAACAAACAACTGACTGTAATCTGCTGGACTGGCTAACTTCAAGGGCTCATGGATTTGCGCACCCTTTTTTTTTAGAATAATGCTTTCTTTGTATTAAGAACAAAGGTGCAGCTATTGAGGTCAACATCACATAGGGTGTTCCAATAGCAGCTAAAACCAATTTGGACAAAAGAAGGTCCAGTAGCGTGAAAATTTTCTTATAAGCATGCATGTTTAAAAATGGTGAACTTGGAATGTCCTTGCTGTAATTATTTGTGGCGTTGAATTTCATTTATTTCTTTGTTTTCTTTAAAAATCCAATTATTGAACAATTTTCAACTAATCTGCCAGATGAGCGGCCTCCAACAGATCAACAACCATCACCAGGCCAGCAGGAGTATTTTCAAGGCCAGTTTCCACATCCTATGTTTCCTCCTTGGCCCATTCATTCTCCACCTGGAGCAGTGCCTGTCTTTCCAGGGTATCCCATGCAAGGCATTCCTTACTACCAGAATTATCCAGGAAATAGCCCAGTTTTTCAGCCACCATATTCATCAGGGGAGGATCCTAGAATCAATGCTGGTCAAAGAATGAGTCACAGAAGGCATTCAATGGATAGCAATACTGAACCTGAAGCTTGGGAAGTGGATGCTTTGAGAACAAGATCTCAGGATGAGACAGAAGAGAAGGAAACTTTAGGAGGTCGAGAACCTGGGAGGAAGGGAAGTCGTTCAGGTAAAAGACAATCAGGTACGGTTGTTATTCGGAACATCAACTACATTACTTCAAAGAGACAGGAAGCATCTGGTAGTGAATCTCAATCAGCTTCTGGTTCTGAAAATGATGAGGAAGATGAAGTTTTATTGAACACCACTCCGAATTCCAAGCATAGGAACTCTCTGAGATCCTCAAAAAGGAAGGGAAGCCATAAAAAATCTGTGGATAAACTGAACTCGTCAGATGTGGCTAGAACATCTTATGGGAAGGAGGATGATGGTGAACACTGGAAAGCATTTCAAAATTATTTGCTAAAAGATGCTGATGAAGCTGAACGTTCTGTTGATCAAGGCATGTTTGCAATGGAAAAGAATGTTCGAGCAAAAAGGCGACAAAATACAATGGGTGATGATCCTTTAGTTATTGATGGACGAGATCCAGGTGATATTCAAGAAGGGGATGTGACAGATATGCAGAAAATTAGTGGAAACTGGACCCGCATGACTAATGCAACAAAAGATGAATTGTTGATATCAAGAAAAATGGGGCAGCCTAATGATGGTACAGGGTTTGTAAATGGTCAAATGGATCTACAGTCTGTGGATATAGATGGCGGGAGAGGTCGGTATAGGATGAATGCAAATGATGATTTTGTAATTCATGGACGAGAAAACAAGTCAGGTTATAGAAGTTCATCATCAGATCCACTAGCTATTAATGGTTTTGAGACTACAAAAGGTGATCTGGACAGGAGATCATCCAACAATATGGATGACGATTCATATGTAGTTTCACTACGGTCAACATCACTAGATCAAGTTGTAACTGAGGGAAGAAACATTATCGATGTGGATTCTGAGTTCCCATCAACAGCTCAGAAGACAGAAAACTTATCTAACAGGGTTGGAAGCCAAGTCAAATATGAACCAGATGATTTAAGTTTGATGCCTGAACGTGGGACAGAAAAGGGATCAATCGGTTATGATCCTGCTTTAGATTATGATATGCAGGCCTCACTACATAAGAAAAATAAGGTGGTAACTGGGCAAGGCTCTATGAAGTCAGACAAGTACCGGAAACCAAAACTCATTCCAGATACTTCAGATAGGAGGAAGACAGTAGGACCAATAAGGAAAGGAAAGCCTTCAAAATTGAGTCCTTTGGATGAAGCAAGAGCCCGTGCTGAGAAGCTAAGAGCATTTAAAGCTGATCTCCAGAAAATGAAGAAAGAGAAGGTACTTTTCCTTGACCTTTTAGTGAGCACTCAACTCCACATTGAAAGTCTGAATACTTTCAGCAAAGTGGGGCGCTGATCTAGGCTCCAACCAGTGCTACCATGGCTTAGTTTTATCTTCCCATGGGGGATGATTTATCTATTTTACTAGCTAGCTCGGAGTTATCCTCAGATTTGGAATTTCTTTTCTCTTTCAGGAAGAAGAAGAGATTAAACGACTGGAAGCTTTGAAGTTAGAGAGACAAAAGAGAATTGCTGCTAGAGGCAGTTCCACTACTGCTCTGCCAGCATTGCAGCAAACCAGAAAACAATTGCCAACAAAACTTTCCCCAAGCTCTCACAGAGGATCAAAATTCAGTGATTCAGAGCCTGGATCCTTATCACCTCTGCAAAGGTTCTCCATCAAAAGTGTTTCTGCAGGATCGGGTGATTCTCGGAAAGTCTCTAGGTCCAGCAAATTGAGCACTGGACCTAGCACAGCTGGAAATAGATTAACTCTGTCATTATCATCATTGTCCGAACCAAAGAACGAGAAAAGTGGTGTAACACCTGATTCAAAGGCATCGATGGCCAGGATTAGAAGATTATCAGAGCCAAAAGTAAGTAGCAGCAATCATGCTTCAATTAAACCACGAAAAACTGGACCAGTACTGAAACCAAAATTATCCAGTGGGACTGAGAGCAAGAAAATATCTGCCATCATGAACCATGATAAAAGCAAGGCAGCATCTCTTCCAGAACTGAAAACCAAAACCACTAAAGGGCATGATTTTGCCCCTGGCAATTCAGCAGCAGAAGAAATTCCACAGAAGATGCACGAAAGCAAGGCCATCGCAACTTCGGAGAGCAATGAACTGAAACAGAATGGAAACAAAATTTCACATCATAGTGATGAGGATGACAACCCAATAATTGAGAAGACTGTTGTTGTGCTCGAGTGTGAGAAGCCCTCCATTCCCTATGTACACACATCAGAGCACAAAATAGAAGTACAAGATGGATACTCTAATAACTATAAAGTAGGGGAGAAAACAGAGACTGTGGTGGATTATGCTGCTATTAGAGCACCAGTTTCACCACTTACCATGGATGGGATTGGTAGAAAACACACTGAGCACCAGTTACCAAAGCACCCTGGGCTTCATGAGGTAGGTGACTAGAAATGGTTGACTGGTATATCAATGTGCGTTACATGTAAAATAATTGTCATGTAAATTCATCTAGGAGATTTAAGACTTAGAATAAGTACACAGTGCATTTGAAATGAACATAGTAGTATAAGATTGGAAGTGTTCTTATAGCAGATATGTAGTTTAGAAATCTATTATGTTATGTTTTATTACTGGATTATACAAAACATCAAAACCAGTTAATAGCTCCTTTCATGTCTCAATGGAAATCTTGTGAATTGTAATGAACCTCCTTTATTGATAAATGAAACTTATAGCAAAGGTTCATCTAAGTTTATCTCTTTTCTTAAAACCTCCTTGCTGCTGTAATTATTTCTACTAAGTCCCAGAATCAATGTGATAATCTGCTTCTGATAATCTTCTCATCAGGAACATAGACTAATATTTTGCCTCTGAATGGCAACGCAAACTTCTGTATTGTTGTAAATTCTGCACTCTTGGATATGAGTAAACCATTTTTCTTTTTTGCCGCGTTGGAAATCTGTTTCATGATTTGATGTTTGTTATGTATCATCTTCTGTTCTCAGGCTGCATCTGTACATGCAAGTCGTGCAGAGAAGGAATCACCAAAGCTTACAAGCACCATTGTTGAGAAGCCCTACCATGCCCCTTATGCTCGGGTCTCATCTTTGGAAGATCCATGTACTGGAAATTCCGAATACGGCAAAGCACCTCCATCAAGCGTAACGGATTCAGCAGGCACAGAGACCATTAAAGCTCACGTGTCTGGTTTAAAAAGCTTGAAACTAGAAGAGATCCCTGAAGCATTGGAGAAGCCTCATACAAAGGAATCATCGAAAGGGTTTCGACGATTGCTGAAGTTTGGAAGAAAGAGTCATACTACAGGTGAACGTAATGCAGAAATAAATCATGTCAGTTTGAATGGGTCCAAGACAGATGATAATGCTGCCTCTTCCAGTGAAGGTAAGAGCAACTATACTTTTGCCCCTGCTTTTAGTGAATAGTTGAACCTGAAGTTCCTTGGACTGCTTAGTGGTTCCACTGATTATGATTTAGTGAGCAAATAGTATCTTAAAATTCTTTCAGCCAAGTCTAGTTTGAAAGAATACACCACGTGATATTGGTAAAGTCAAAGGAATATACCACTAAATACTCCCAAGGATGAGTTTTATGCAGATAAATAAATTTTAGTGCAAGCCTTAATCATGATTAATCATATTTACTTTCCACAAGATCACTATCAATTTTTGGTTGTTGCACCAGTTCATGCATTGAAGAATCTTATCTCTCAAGATGAAACCCTCACTGCTGTCTCCAATCAAAAGAGTAAGCTCTCTCCTATGCCCACATCAAACTCATCATATAACACTGTTGTTCATAGATTTAGTTGTCACTAAGATAAAAAAAAAAACTTGGCTGCAGCTTCTCGTCACTTCTCATTGCTATTGCCCTTCCGAAGTAAGACAGGTGAAAAGAAGTTGACTACTTGATAGCTGATATGTGGATGTACCAAAGCAGAAAGCTGGTCTTGTTTTGCACCATTTTTTTGTGCTTTGTTGATTTTCATGTCTTGTAATTGAAAGAAAGGTATGTTAGTTTCATTACGCATATCGGTCAATGTACATTCACATTCACATTCAATTTCTAAATTTCTTTTGATTCATTAGGTTGTTGACTTGTTGCTCCCACTCTTATTAAAGTACGACAGTGTTGATAGATTGTTAGAAGTCTTAAAACATGGCGTGCTTGGAATAAGATATCCTGGAATCTTCACAAATGTAAGGCAAAAAGCCTAAACAAACAGCAAAACGAATCTCCCCAAAATCTGAGGAGGTTTTGGGAGGAAATGGCCCATCTAGTAGGATTTTGTAGACTTCTTGTCCAAACATTTTGTAGACTTCTTGTCCAAACTAAGGTACACCAAGAAGCAATGCGGGAAGATGTATCCAATCACTTGTTGCTATGGGCACTAGCACCAAAACTTCTGTGGAATCTGCTTACTGTTGGCATCTGGCTACTTTTGTTAGTAAAGTTAAAATTTTCCTTAACTGAATCAAAGTGGAAATCTAATGTTGTCACATTTTAGCTGAACAAAAAAAAAAAACTTCGAAGTATAAATTCTTCGATAGTGAAATTATAAATTACAACTGTCAATCGCATGCCTATGCCATGTCGAATGGAAAATGACAAGGAGCCTATTGTGTTATCATACAAAGCTGAAACGGTGATTTTCTATCATCGAAAATTTTTTATTTTCCTATTGCTTCCAAGAGTTCTCACTGCATATGTGCCTGCCAGATAAAGAGTCCGGAGAAAACACATGTTTTAATCAAAGCGAATAACAATGCATGAAATGTTGCTTTTGCTCATTCTAGTTAAAGCCTCCTTCGCCAAGCACTCGGCAGCCTCTTGGGGATCCTCCAAGTGTCCGATGAGATGCACTGCTTCTTGATTATTCATTGTCTGGATAAATATCGAAGTTAAGCGAATGTCTCTAAGTGTACGATAATTATTAGGACAGATGGAGTGTATGTTATGGTAATCAGATATATCTTACCTCCCATATGCCTGTGCTTGCTATGATGACAAACTCAGTATCAGAGTCAATCCTTTCAGCGCCAACAGCAAGCTCGGAGCCTTTAGATTTCTTGGTGCTTGCTGCATCGCTGGATTTCCACGATAACATGCGTCCTGGATGCACAAAATAGCACCCGGTATCAGATCACGGAGGTATATATAACACTGTTAGATTGCTTTTCCATTGCATGTAGACTCCCATGTCATTAATTTTCCGCTTTTTTTTATTATTATTTTTTTCTGGATGACCAAAAACCCTTCTGTAACTTTCTGGTGAAACAATGTAGAGTGCGCAGCTTGTTAAAATTTTCCGCATCACTCCAGCAAATATCGTTGATCCTAACAGGCGTTGTACTTTTTTTTAAAGAAATTCTTAAAAACATTTGGGTCACGTTGTCTGATCAGAATTTAATAGCATATACATCCACTTTAGTTGTAAAAAGACTGGAGTAAGGAGTGCTCCATACCGGAAAAAAGTCTGTGAGACCAATGCCTTCTGGCTGTTTGCTGGTGCTTGCTTTTCATCTGATGAGCCACGCCGTCTCTGCACACTACAACTCTAAAGTCACCCATGTTAGCTGTCACAAGCTTCTCTCTGTTGATCACCATAACAGATGCCGCACCTGCTTCCACTGCCTCAACTGACTTCTGTGTCTCCCTGATCTTTGCTCTTGCAGCAAGATACGCTTTTCTCATCATCTCCTTACTCTTTGTCGTTATCTGAGACTGCAAGCCATCTTGTAATGTCACATAGCTATAGACAAAGACTTGAAAGTGAAACAAGTACATCTTAAATATTCTTTTATGATCACAGTTACATGCATAATGGTTCTGCTTGCAGGTTCATTAGTTGACTTTCTTCAGTAACAAAATTGTAAACGAGAAGTTTCCATGCTTTTTTGCCTTGTATGCTACTGCACAGGTAAATGACCTGCACCTTTTCATTTGGGCATGATTTCAGCTGTGAAGGTCAATGCATTAGCATAATTTCCAAGTCAGTGATCACAACTTTTTTTTAGTGTTAGTCGTCATTTTGTCGTACTATGATATTTGTGCGCATGAAAGAAAGCATGAAAATGAGCAAGCATTGGATGCCATCTTGATTACCTCGCTGGGGTTCCTATAAAACAGGTGGGATTGCAGATAGTTGCTGACTACATGTCCAATTTGTGCATCGGAAATTCCGAAATACCACAACTCCAGCTCCGCTATTTGCTCTCTCTGAACCACTACAGAGTCAGAGTCTGACTCATCTGCACCACCTTTAAACGACTGATCCTCCACGACATGATATCCATGCGTTATTGGCATCATCCATGAAGCCTTCTTTGCCATACTAGCCGTTCTTTTCTTGCGCCAATTTCCAATAAGAGGGCGTTTAAGCCGAAATGCCTGAAATTTTAACAAGCGCGTTAATGAAATGACCATTCCACACAATTTGACTTTCAATGGCAAACTCCAAAATCTCAAGTCTCCCAGTACCAAAAAAATTGCTTTTGAACTTTACACGGCCTTTCCTTGACAGTTTCAAAATCTTAGAAATACATGAATCATTGTTATACAAGCAAATATTTAAGGATTATGATCATAGCAGTTTCTGAATCGTTTTTATTGTTCGATACTGATTTCTTGTAGAATTGTAGCCATAAACACAATAAAAATGGTCAACTCGATCTTAATCTGATTGTTCAAGAACTCGAGATAAGAAGACTACCCTGCCCAGTTGAATACGATCCTCAGAAAGTGAAAAATGAATCAAGATGAAAACCATACACAGCATGTTGGACGTATAAAAACTTAAAAGCAATCAAGAATTCAATTCCGCTGTTCATTTCTCACAACCTTTTGAACGTCAAGAATTATGAAAAGACCACCATGAAACCTGTAGGCATACCTTGAGCTTTCGATGAAGATCTTTGAGTCCCATGTTTCTCCCTGGAAAACTGACGATAGAGACTGCTTTATGCATACCCTTGAACACGTAGTATTTGAAGGCCAAGATATATATACGTATACTATAAGCAAATCAAAAGGGAATGGTTTTGGAAAATTAAAAGAAAGAGGGAAGGAGGGTTGGAGAGAGGGGCGGAGGAAGGGAAGGAGACAGTCGTGCTTGGCAGAAAGCTTTGGTGTTTGCTTTGAAAATGAATCAAAAGAGAAGTTTGAAGTCAATCTATGGTCTAAAGGTGTAAAAGACTATTATCAAGAAGTGCTATCTTTAGGTCACTGTATTAAATGGGAAATTTATGGGTTTTTATTTTTTCTGCTGAAGAAAATTAAGCCTTGTTATTGCAGTCGGTTCTACCTTCTGCCATTTTCGTTAAAAGCCATGTTAAGCACATAATAACAGTCACATGTGTGAGTGACTCTTGCTCAGTTTTATCATAAATGGTCATCAAATTTGTTTGTCACTCTCTGATTAATAACTTATTTCGAGCTATATTTATTTTCAAACTATTAACCTGGTTAAATTTCAATAATTTAGCTAATATGATAAAAAAAAAA
>Ga0325401_1006337_pt1 | contig 11433 bp, 7 predicted proteins | sample PopdelMetagenome_FD_205666 | JGI IMG/M metagenome (GOLD analysis project Ga0325401, IMG submission 205666) | Populus deltoides microbial communities from Bellville, Georgia, United States - Xylem-PdKOR-R2 | ecosystem: Host-associated > Plants > Phyllosphere > Stem > Wood/Secondary xylem | place...
ATACAAATATAGTTTATCCAATCTTGCCCAAGCAAGACCTTGTAAGTCTTTGCTTCTACTATAAAGAAAGTTGACGGTATGCATAGATTTTAGAAATATAAATCTTACAATTTAAAAAGATGAATCTCCAATGCTAATGGCTGATATGTTGATTAATGTAACATTTAACAATGAAATACTTAACTTTATGAATGACCACTCTAGCTATAATTAAATCTTCATTATAGATGAAGATGTATAAAAAAATATTTTCAGATGTCTTGGTTCATTAAGGATGTTTGAATGAATGGTAATATCATTTAGTTTAAAAAAAATTGGTATTAAAATGAGCTTGATTTTTCATCATATGATTAATCACAATTCAGAGACCTACATTGATAATATAATAGTAAAATCAAAGTCCAAATCTACTTCCTTATATAATGTTTTAGCGAATAAGGATGCATAACCTAAAAATAAACCCATTATAATGTCAATTTGGAGTGCAATCAAGAAAATTTCTAGGATTCTTAATGTATCTATAAGGCATAAAAGTAGATAAAACAAAACATGAACAATTATGAAAGCATAACCTCCTCAAAATAAGAGGTAATTATAAAGCATTATTGATAAGATCAATTTTTTAAAGAGGTTCATTGTAAACATTGCAACAAAGATCGATTTTTACTTAATTGTTGAATGGAAAGAGTTCTAACAAGTTTCAACGGTTTAAGAAGCAACAAACTATTTTCGTAAGTCATTAAAGCTTATCTAGTTAAACCTCTAGTATTGACTTCATGAAGGCCTGAAAGATATGCTGACATAAAAAAATAACTCTGGACACAAATAAGTAATGTATTATCATAGTTGTGTCCTTATAAAAGTTAAAGAACATCATATATTGATAAAGAAACTATTTTTGTCTATATATTTCATTTGTTTTAAGATATAATGATACATATTATTAGTTGATGCATGTGCTATATGTAAAACAAATTTAATAAACTATCAAAATCTTTTTTAAGAGGTCATATTGACCAAATAGACTTTAGCATTGTCTAAATTTAACTTACATTGTATACTATAAAAAGTAGTTAAAAGCCAAGATTTTATTGATTTCTTAGCTAGACCACTATGCATCATCATCAACCATAAGATTGAACATGACATGAATCTGTTCCATGATAGTTATGGTTTGATGGATTGAAAACTAAGAATAAGATTGGTACAATGGTAGTACTAATATTAGGTTTTAAAGAGACCTTACCTTCTTGGCTTGATTCTCCTTGCATAAATAATCAAACTCAATATGAGATCTTAATAACAGATCTAGAAATAGTCCTCGAGTTAAAAGCTTAGTTAATTACAATAAAAGGAGTTTCATTTGCTTGTTATCAACCATTTAGTTGATGAATATAAGTGTGAACATCTCACTCTAACTCTATACCATGAAATGGCTATAAAAATTATTAAAAAAAATTTTGATATATTTTTTTCTTAAGTAAGAGGAAGCAACATAAAAAGTAATGACTTGACTTAACATTGATCAGGATATAAAGTGGTATTTGATCATTGTGGCATCATCCATATATTAATTATTGATCGATTAGTTATTACTGATATCTAGTAGGAAGGTAATAATGACAAGAGCATCATAGATTTCATGATAAAAAATACACAAGATAGTAGTTATAAAATTGTTGCTGAAATGTTTTGTCAAGTACAAGAAAAGGTCTTAATAAAATAAGTGCTTTTGATATCTAATAGGATTAGAAAAAGAAAATTCAAACTTTTTTTTTCAAAACCTTTCATAAAAAAGCTTCAAGTTATTTCAGAAAGAAAAGGAGCAGTTAAGTTCTCTTATTTGATGTATTATTTTGGAAACATAAAACTAGAGTTTTGTTTAGATGCTTAAAACCAAAAGAAATATTATTTATAATGTCTAAGATTTTTGAAGGACTATGAAGAGCCTATATATCTAGAATGAAGATGAGATGGCTTATCATAAACTATAGATTTCATTGGCTAGGAATAACCAGGGATTGCATTAGTTATGCAAAATAGTGCCAAACATGTCAATACTTTAGTCCAATCTAAGATGTACCAATGAACAAAATCAATACAGTTGTCACACCATAGCCATTTAGACGATGAGAAATGGATATTATTGGCAAAATAAACCCACCATAATTAAGAAGACATAATTATATTCTTATAGCCACAAATTACTTCACCATAAATTACTTCACCAAATAGGTTAAATATATTCCTTATTGATCAATTAACCAAGAAATCATGATTAAATTCATTAAGGAAGAAATCATCCATATATTTGTTCTTTCAAAAACCATTATTATTTACCAAGTATCAATATCCACCAGAGAAGATGTTAAGTAATCCATATAAGAATATTGATTTAAAATATTTCACTCTACTCCTTATTATGCCTAAGATAATGTGCAAATAAAATCGACGAATAAAAAATTAATTCTTAATATTCAGAAATTGATTAGAAACAAACCCAAAGTTTAGCATGATGCTTTATCAGAAGCATTATGGGCATATAAGACTTCATAAAAGACTACTTTAGGGGCTTTACCATTCATCTAACATATGACCATAATGCTATATTACTTTAAGAGCTCACGGTACAATCACTCAAAAGGGTTGCATAGTATAACATGGATAACTTAGAATACTAGCGTGTTATGTTGGAAAAGTTAAAAGATTTGGATAAGGTAAGACTTGTTGTGATAGATCATTTACTGGCACACAAGAAGAAAATCAAGATAACAAACAACAAACATGTTCGATCAAAAAATTTTTAGTGAGTGATTTGTTTTAGAAAGTCCTACTATTAATTAGACATAAATATCAAAATTTAGAAAATAGTCCTTAAATAAAGAGTGTTCATACATTGTTTCTAAAGTTTTAAAAAGAAATGCCTACCATCTAGCAAATCAATGAGGGCTATAACATTTTTTTTAATCAATTAATGGTTAATATTTGAAGATATATTACCTATATATAAAGAAAGTAGTGGAAGATTGTATATCTGACGAAGTCAAATGATCGACCTAGATATTAAAAACATAACACTACTCTAGAGATCTATGGTTTATGCTTTAGGCTTAATAGTTAAGCTATTTTTCAAAAACACAATTTAAATCTTCATTGTAACAAGGATTTAGGTTGGTATATGCAATTCGTGAAAAATTCATAATGAATAATGTTGCTTGTATTATCAAAGAACAATTTTGTAAACAATAGAATTTCATAAGAGGATAAAAACTTCATTCAAATTTGGAATTTAGTATGTACAGGTATACGAGATTGTTCATTATAAAAGAAAGAGCCTAAGACATATTACATTTTAACCTAGACCTAGACAATTTAAAAGAGGAAGCTACTTTCTAAAGATCCATCATAACTTTGTTTTTCCATGATCGTTGTTATATTAGGCTACCTAGGGTAGTTTTCTTTATTGAATTAAGAAATAAGGTCATTTCTACGTCAATTTTATCATTTGTCTCTATTTAGTTTGAAAGAACTATAGAATAAGAAAAATGTTATTTCTACGAGAGCTAGCCTCTCTATCAATTCAACAACTTTAGCTTTGTATTACTCTATATTAATTAATAGTCTTTTCACTATCAAATGACCTTTCTAAATAATAATGCATTATCCTCCCAAATATTTTTCTACAAAAGCTTTGAGTTTTGAGTTGCCTTGTTATATATTTTCACCTTTAATATAGTTATTCTTGTTGTTCTGAGAGGGCCAATGTGATCTTAAAGTTGTGAAAGGGTAACCATGTAACCCGACTAACACAATTTATAAAGCCTTCAAACAATATATTTCTTATGAGTTATTGAATACAATCCATGATGACTTCGTCACTAAGGATGCTCATTCCTTGCATCAACAACTTTAAAATTTCTTTAGAGGCCCTAACATAGTATTCTTTGATGATTATCTTCAAGATTTGCTTTAGGCTAGATATCTCCTATATAGTTACAAGAGATAAGGATTAATCTAGTCTTTAAAAGTACCCTGAAACAAAAAAAATCCCCTCAGAACCACTTTTAAAAAGTTATTAAGAATAAACAAACAATACAAAGTTACACTTTAGCTTAAAGATAGAATAATCATCATTGGAGTAACTAAGGGCTTGATTTCTTTAATAGAAAGAAATGTAGGGTTCTTTGACCTTTAGCCTTTTATATCAAGGTTCGCATCCTATAAATACCTTAGGAGCAGTACCCGAATTGTACTACCTATGTTAAACCAAAAGTTATAAAAGATTTAATAGATGGTACAAACCATTCCTTTGGGGCGCTCTTTATTTTCTTACTTTCCATGTCCATTTCATACCATGGTAATAAAAACACAGGTCCAAACTTATCCTCATATAATGGAGTTTTTAACCATCAAGAGCAGTTGGTTGTTATAGTATCCTCAAATCCTTCACCCTTTCTTTTTGCTCTCCTCTAAAAAGGAATAAATTTCTAGCAATATAACATCTACCTTTGCAAGGGTGTTGTCTATGGGTCTAAAAACACCTTTTAACATAAAGAGCACGTATTCTTATAGGTTTCATCCTTAAAGGCATATATGATGTAACCTTAAAAACGGGTGGGCCTGCTTTCTTTGATAGAAATGAAAGGGTATTCCCTAGTTAGTAGTAAAAAATGGTTGTGTTTCACCAAGGTTTTGGTTGAGTGTTCTCAGGATGATCAAGAACAAAACTAGGAGCTTTAACAGTTGGGACCTTATTCTCTAAAGCAATAATAGTGATTGATAGTGTAGCACTCTTAAGAGATGCCAAAGTAGGAGTAACAATTGATGATTGGGAACACTTAGCAAGGAAGGATGAGTAAAAGTCTTTGGTATTATCTTTATAATGGGAATCAGAGGTAGAGAAGCAATTTAAGGAGATAGTACCTAAAGAAAAAGAGGAAAGTAAGGTAAGATAAAAGTGAAAAAAAATCAAAATACATCATATTCTAGTTGAAAAACATACCTAGGTTTAGTCCTTGAATCAAAAGCCTCATCATCTTTCTCTTCTTCCATTATAGAAGGGTTTTAAGGTTTAATAAGATTGGTTATCACTGCTGAAACACTAATAGTTTGAGGAGATGAACAAAAAAAAACTATTTTAAAATAGCAAATAGAGTTAAAGGAAATACAATGAAAAAACCTAAAATATTCTTACTATAAGTTTATTTAGTAGGCTTTTTGTTTATCCGTCCTAGAAGACTTTCATATGTTTTACTTTTGTTTATTTTATCAAAATAATTCAAATAAAAAAAGATTTTATCTACCATCTCTTATAAGAAAGTGATGTAAATGAGTTTCATAGTCTTCATGAAAAATTGAATATGTCAACTAACACTTTTCTTTTTATACAATTAAACAAAATTAGAAAAAAATGTTGAAGAATTATCTCAACCGAATAGTTTATATTTTTAGGTAAGACCCCAAGATATGATTTATATAATTCTCTATAACGCCATTTTAAATGAAAGCTCTTTGGGTTTGAAACTTGTATAGACTCGCATTACTTTGTGTTTATTTTTTATCAAATAGAATGAGAGTTGTGAAATTTGAACTCGTGATCGCTTAACTAATAAGACTTTAATATATTATTAAAGAATCATCTTAACCCAACAATTTAAGATTTTAAATGAGACTCCAAAATATAATTTATTTATTTTTTTATCAAATAGAATGAGAGTTGTGAAATTTAAACTCGTGATCACTTAACTAACATGGCTTTGATACATTATCAAACAATCATCTTAACTCAATAATTTAAGATTTTAAGTGAGACTCCAAAATATAATTTATTTAATTCTATAACAAAAATATGCTACACCAAAATAATATTAATAATAAATTAAATTATGCATAAAAGAAGTCATTTGCAAACTTTACTTTATAGCAATAGAAAGAGATTGAAGAAAATTCCTAAAGTAGTTATTTGAAGTTTGAAACGGAAGAGATCGGAGAAAAATACTAAAAAATGAGGAATTTGTTGAGTATTTTGTTCAAAGTGTTGTATATTTACAGATCCACATTTACTTAAAAGAACGAATTAGTACATATAACACTCCATCAAGGGTATATATTATAATAGGGCGTTGCTAAAATTGTGCATTAAGTTAAAATGTAATAAAAAATAATAAAAAATAAGTTAACAAAGAATGGTGATATAATATATATATTTTATATATATATATATATAAAAAGTGGTTGAATTGATTTGTCAATAATACCTGAGTGGTTTAATGTTTTACATATTAATTTATTTTTAAGAAAATAAGATGTAAAAAAAACATATCTTGCAACAACGAAAATATTTTTCTTTTCTACATGTTAGGAAGATTGTTACAGTTTTAATCAACCAAATGGTGCATCACTCATTATGGATGATTAATTTTTTTGCCACTAATCGGATGCCAGAAGTCTGCTGATAGTCGTATGGATCCAAGGACAAGTATGCATCGACAAAGGTCCCTGGTGTGAACCAGGTATCCAGCTCTGTAGCATCAAACTTACTGAATATGAGCTTTTGTGTGGATCCAGATGGTTCTTTCTGATACATATCCGTTGCATATTGAGCAACATCCCCATTTACTGCAGTAGGTATGCTGAGAAAAGAAAAGGAAACAAAATTAGGCACTTCCAGAACCATTGCTTGGATCAATAAGACGGCATAGAAAATGAAATCTGTGAGTAGAATAATATAATGATAACTATCCTCCCCATCAGAAGGCTCCATCATGCAATAATCGAGTTCTTTCTCACTTCATTTTTAACAGTAAGCCGAAAAGCATGAGCCTTTGAAATTGAACAAAGTAAGCTAAGTAGAGCTTAAAATGTCAGGGAAAAGAAATGTAAGATAATGAATTAACAAGCATATAAAAATGAACAACCAGGACCCTCAACCATTCTGGTTTTATTCTTTTTTGCGATTCTTAAAGATTCGTATGGGAAATGCACAAGAAACTCGGTGATGGCTAGATGGAAAAAAGGTAGATCCAAGTTAGGGGTGTGCAAGGAAACCTATGAACAGATATATCAAACCAAAGTCAACAAGAATGCTCTAAAAAAATAGGTTAACCAAACCAGTTGGTTGCATTTTGGTCTGGATTTTTTCCAAATATTTTCAACATTTCATATAAGTTCTGGGTTTTGTTCCAAGAATCACATTTACCTAGGTCAAACTAATTTCCCCTTATGGAATGATATCTTGCCAATTTTTTACATACCTTTGTATATTATAATGAATAAATATGGGGACTAAACTAAGATGATATGAATACATCCTAAATTAGAAAAGTATGAAGGCAAAAATGGAAAATCAACCAATGCATCAGTTAATTAAACTGGTTGAACAAAAAGACTAGTTAAGACAGTTCCATCTATTTGATTTTGGTTAATAAAATTCTTGAACTAAATCTTCCAGCTTGTTCAGAAAAGGAAAAAAACAAAGGCCGTGATTTGAATGACTGAACCAAAAAGTAACAATTTCGTTGGACAACAGTTTATATCATAGTGTACTCCTAAGCTTGGACATTGCAAATGCTACAAAGAGAAGGGATAAGAGGACTGAAACTTACTTCAATCTCACGGTAGGGTTGTTGACAAAGCCCCATTTTCTGGTAACACTCCTCCAATCAGAACTACAATCCGAATCTGCACAAACTTTCTGCACAATGCTCTCACATGTATCAAGAACATCACATAGACTTGGAGATGCATCAACCACAAAACTCAACCGTGGCCGGCCTGCATGATCAGAAAACTTCGTACTTAGTCCAAACCGTATCCTCAAACGAGGACAGCGAAGCTGCAAAATGGCCCCCTCATAAAATAATTTGATTCTATGACTCCCTCGAAAGAACGGGACATGAAATGCTCTAATAGAAGAAAGAGAAACTTCATCAAGCTCTAAGAAACCCAAAACGTCACTCCAACTTTCAGGGACAGTCACCGTAGAAGGCATCTCAGAAGGCTGTGGTATTGGGTTTTCCTCCATGGCGACATCAGGTTGAAAGGAGGCAGCATTCATTTCATTGCCATGTGCGACCATGTCAAATGTATCAGGATGAGCTGTATTAGATGCAACAGAATATTGGGCCTCAGCAGTACTGCTTGTAAGAAGAGAAAAGACTGGATGCTTTTCCTCAGTTCTATCATTTTCAGGAGACAGGGCAGGGGTGCTTTTAACGTGTGAACTCGAAGACGGGGAATTCTTGTTTAGGACTGGGGATTTTCCATTTCTACAACTTCTTGTGATAGCATTAGGGGAAACCCAATGGTTTTCTGGAAATGCGTCTGGGAGGCTTGATTCCTGAAAATGGGGCAGCTTTTTGGTTAATTTTTGCCTCGAAAACAAATAAAACATGCTAGTTTAACGGCCACACAACTTAATGGTCATTCAAAAAGACTAGGACGGAGGTTGATTTTTGGCCAGCTTAAGCAACAAGGGAGCGATTATGTAGTTTACTAAGAGAAGAAATAGGCCAAACATATCATGTAATAGAAAAAAATATTGCAATGGTAAATCAGCCGCTTCTGGGATGACAAAGAGAAGAAGAGGGAAAGGGTGGTTAGAAGAGTGAAGTCGAGTGGACTTACCAGGAATAGGACAGTAGCACAATGCTTAAGAACCTCAACATTCATTCTTACATCATCTAAACTCCTGATCAAAGTATCAAAGACATCATTTCATTCCAAAAACTCCATTAAACAAGGTAAATCCCCTAAAATACATAACTTATTTTACCTGTGTGTTTGGTTGCCAAGCCCAAAATAATTTGCAAGGCTTGCCATCTGGTATCAATCATAAAAAAAGTCAGCACAAAACAAACAAACATCATCAACAACAACAACAACCACAACAACAACCTAACCTTCATGTTGCCAGCCCTCCTTCCAAACTTCTGAGTCAATAATGCTAACGAGTCAATAGTCCCCTTTGGCTCTGGTGCTTCCCTTCCAATCTCCGCAAACGCCTCTCTTATTCGCGCACAATCAAATCTGACTATATTATGCCCCGCCCATATCCTCCCATGGAGGATGTCGTAGACCGTGTCAGCAATGTCAGCGAAGGACGGTGCTGAAACCACAGCTTCTGGTATGATGCCATTACACCGTACGGACAAGGAAGATATGAGCTTCGGGTTGGAGGGTCGGACCAAGGTCGAGTAGCTCCTGATCTCTTCTAGCTTCTGGGGGCAGACAAGGATGGCCCCGAATTCAAGTATAGCATACCCCTGGCCGGGTCGGGTCGGGACCGTGGTTTCAACATCGAAGAAAGCTATCTCTGTTTTGTTTTCCATCTCCTCGCTCCCTCTATTCGGATCACCCTTTCAAAAAGCAAAGAGAGGGTTTGGGTTCTCTCTCTATCGCTCTGCGTGTGGATAGACATAGGGAAGGGAAAAGGGTCTTTGCTTCTTAGGCTCGGTTTGCTTCGCCCATGTTCCATTCAAAGAAATATTCGTTCCACTTTCATTGCTTTTCCTATTTCCTTGTCTTTCGCTGCAAGCTTTTGCTTCAATGGAACTTTTTACTTTTACTCTTTATAATAATAACTCTCTCTTTTTTTTTTCTTATTATTATATATAATCAATTGTTTAATGACTTATCTATATTATTATATTCTCATCTATGTGTTATTCATATTCATTATACTTATGTTTGTTTGTATTCTTTATATTTTATTTAAATAGGAATATTATTTAATTTATCACTTCATTTCATGATTTTATTAATAAAAAAATATTTCATTTAAAAGTAAAAATACTTAACAAAACTCAATTCATTTGATATGGGTTGATCTAGTTTAAATTTTTTTTTTTTATTTTTTGAATAAATATTCCATACACATTTTATTATATTATTTGATAAATATCTGCACAAATGACAATAAAAATCCAATTTATATTTTAAATTTGTAATAGATTACAAAATATTATTTGATAAAACTGTTTTAATATCTTTTGAATAAATGTGTATAGAATATTTATTCAAAAGATAAAATAAAATATTTCTTAATTTTACAATGCAATTATTAATAATGTCTTGCAATGAACAAATAAAAATTTATTTCAGAGTATTTTTTTGAAAAAAAAACTTTAAAAAATAGGAAAATAAAATTCTTAATTAGTATAAAGGTACATTTATCTATATTAGTTCTTGCATATGGATACTGCTTTTTTATTTATTTATCTTTTATTATCCTTTAATCCATCACAATTCTTCTTCTTATTTTTTAAAAAAATGATATTTTTAAGTTCTTTTTATATTATACAATAATTTAAATGGTGTGGGGGAATCACTCTTCCCCCACACTAAAATCACTGTGAATTAATTATTATTTTTTTTACTTTTTCATTTATTATTTTTTTCATTTTTAGTCACTTTTTGTTTTTTGTTTTACTTTATTTTTTTTGCACTTTTTATTTTTTTTTATTTTTTTTTATTTTTTTTCCAAAATTATCTTTGTCAATTTTAGTTTTTTAATATTGAGTTGATTAAAAAATTTTATTTACAATTTTTTTCCTTTAAAATACTGTGAATTGCTACGGTGTTTTTCCACATGGTTTTTCAATTTTATTTTTTAATATTGAGCTGGTTAAAAATTACAGTTACAATATGTGAGGGAAGCATTGTAGCTTTTCTCGCAAATTACTGTGAATTTCTACAATGTTTTTTTTTCACAATTTTTTTTATTTTTTTTCTAAAATTATCTTTGTCAATTTTATTTTTTTGATATTAAACTGGTTATGAATTACAATTAAGTAATAAGTTAAAGAATGTGAGGAATTCACTGTTCACCAATACCCAATGCAGTGTGGATTACTAGTGTGGATTACAATAGTAATCCACAGTGCATTCCTCTTTTTTATTTTGTTTTTTTGTTTTTTTTCATCTTTTTTTTCTCCAAATTTCCCCTTTTTTCTATTTTTTTCCAAAATTATTTTTCTTTTTTTCCAACTTTTCTTTTTTTTTGTTTATTTTTTTTTCAAAATTATCTTTGTCGATTTTACTTTTTTAATATTGAGCTGGTTAAAAATTTTTCTTTGTAATTTTTTTCCTTTAAAATACTGTAAATTTCTACGGCGTTTTCCCACATGGTTTTTATTTTTTATTTTTTGATTTTTCAAAATTATATTTGTTGATTTTATTTTTGTAATATTGAGCTGATTGAAAATTTAGTTTTGTAATTTTTTTAAAAAAACATTGTTGATTGCTTATAGTGTTTCTCCGCATGATTTTTGTTGTTTTGTTTTTTGATGATTTTCTCCGAAATTAACTTTTTTGATTTTATTTTTTAATATTGAGCTGGTGAAAAATTACAGTTACAATATATGAGAAAAATATTGTAACTTTCCTTGCAAATTACTGTGAATTGTCATAGTTTTTTTTCCACATAGTTTTTTT
>Ga0325401_1006339_pt1 | contig 11428 bp, 10 predicted proteins | sample PopdelMetagenome_FD_205666 | JGI IMG/M metagenome (GOLD analysis project Ga0325401, IMG submission 205666) | Populus deltoides microbial communities from Bellville, Georgia, United States - Xylem-PdKOR-R2 | ecosystem: Host-associated > Plants > Phyllosphere > Stem > Wood/Secondary xylem | place...
TTACCAAATAATGAAGATTTTGGATTCGTCATCGAATGATGAAATATTTTCGACACCTATGGTAATGAGGGTGGTATAATTTCCTTGATTAAATTGTTATCTTGGAACGTATAAATTGAATTATTAACATATGATCATGATTAGGGCGTATAATCCCATTATAATACTGTCGATCAGATTGATAGTTATCTAGAATTAATTATTGGGATGGAATTTCTTCACAAGAATTAGCTAGTGTGGCGAATTTTTATTTTACTAATCAAAAACCATTTGTTTAATCATATATAGGAATGATTATGAGGACTATGCAGAGATTTGTTTCAAAGAATTTGGTGATAGAGTTAAGTACTGGATCACTTTGAATGAACCATGGAGCTATAGCATGGGTGGTTACGCTGCAGGTTTGCTAGCACCAGGCCGATGTTCAGATTGGCAAGGACTAGATTGTGCTGGAGGAGATTCAGGAACAGAGCCATATTTGGCAGCACATTATCAGCTTCTTGCCCATGCCAAAGCTGTACATTTGTACAAGAAAAAATATCAGGTTCAATACATTACTAATTCTATTAGATTTTTAACTTCTTTTAAGATTGTCTTTGACATGGAAATAACATATACGTATATAAGACACAAAAATGTATTTTTGTTGCTATCTATGATTAGTTTCAGCCTTAAACATTACAAAAAAGACATTCAATTACTTCATTTATTTATTTTATTTTGTTTTGAACTTCTGCAGAAAACTCAAAAGGGAGTGATAGGGATCACATTAATTTCTCAATGGTTTGTGCCATTTTCTGATGCCAAACATGACCAGAATGCTGCCAAGCGGGCACTAGATTTCATGTTGGGATGGTATGTGTTTAGCTTGTGATGGTTTATTATTTTATTTATTGTTATTTTATATTAACACTAATTGTTAGAGAATAATATAAATTATATCATAACACATCATCTAATAATTTAAGTTATTGAGTTGAATTAGTTCTTTGACATGGTATCAGAGTCTTGGTGACCGAGCGGTCACGAGTTCGAATCTCATCATTTCTATTTATTTGATAAAAATTAAGCATAAAATGATGTGAGTATGTTCAAATTTCAAGTTCAAAGGGCTTTCATTTGAAGAAGTGTGTTAGAGAATAATATAAATTATATCATGAGACTTCACCCTCACCTAACAGCTTATACTATTTGGTTGAATTGATTTTTCAAACTAATTTAATCATAAATCTCAATTTGAATTTTTTTTATTTATATATTTGTAGGTTCATGGATCCATTGACCAATGGTGACTATCCGCACACAATGCGATCTCTTGTTGGAGACCGATTGCCTAAATTCTCTCGAGAGCAATCCGAAATGATAAAAGGATCATTTGATTTTCTTGGGTTGAATTACTATACTACTAATTATGCAGCTTATACGCCCCATTCTAATTCTCCGAATGCAAGCTATTTAACAGATTCTCGTGCTAATCTTTCAAGTAAGCATGATCAGAAATTATACCAACAATTTTCGAGTGTTTATTTCGTCAGTAAACTCATCATTATCAATATCATATAATTCTTTTTTTCATGTTTTTATATGTAGCTGAGCGGCATGGTGTTTTGATAGGTCCAAAGGTATGTGTCAACTATATAAAGTTTCAATTAACAATTTAAATTTTTAAATCGAGATATTTTTTATATAGTATCATTAAATTAAATGGTCGGAAGTTCAAAATATTGATATAAATTTCTGGCTCCCATGACCTATGGCTATGGGAATGGAATGGGCGTGGCAGGCCTATCTCATGTATTATAATGGCTTTGAGATGGGCCAGACTAGGCTTAAAAGGTTCATAACCCATTAATCAAATCAACCCATTTATTATGGTTTTATGGCCATAGATTTATACTGTCAAAAAAGTCGGTGAGCTACTCGCAGGATCATACAGCAAGTTCAGAAAAATAAACTAAAGCCATGCTGCTAACTCACTAGACCTGCGCCAATACTCAACCGTAGGGTTCCTTTCCCTTTAGTATATGACCGTAAGTTACCACTTTCAGCCCCTTTGCCATCATGTTGATTGAGTTGAACACGCTCTGCATATATATCTACGCCATGGCTTCCTATCCATGTTGTTTTTGCAAGTGTCAGCTGTACTGATAGTTTAGTTTCAAGTCCACCAGGGTTCAACGAAGATTTTATTTTCTCAGCCCTTATCTTCCTCCTCACCACGTTGTTGTGTTTTCTTGAAATGAAATATCGCAGGCAGCTTCAGATTGGCTTTACATTTATCCAAGAGGAATTCGAGACCTTTTGCTCTATGTGAAGAGAGAGTACAGAAATCCACTCATTTACATCACTGAAAATGGTAAAGACTTTCTCATTAAAGCCAGGATTATTTCAAAGCAAAATATAAGATGCAAAAACGCCAATTTCAAACGAAATATCCTGTTCTTTTTTTCCTTTTCATTTAGGTGTTGATGAATTTAATAATGGTTCGTTGACTCTTAAAGAGGCCCTTGTTGACACCATGAGGGTTGATTACTATTATCATCATCTTGACTTCCTTCGAAGATCAATCAAGTAAGTGCTATTTATGGACTGGAATATTCATTTTCGTGCTTAATTTCTTTGTCCTCTCCCTAAGAAAAGAGAGTGATCAGTCTTAACATTTCTTTCTTAATATATATATATATATATATATATATAAAAACGATTCATTCGTACGTATCATTTGTTCCTTAATTTTGCAGGGATGGTGTAAATGTGAAAGGATACTTTGCATGGTCGTTATTGGATAATTTTGAATGGTATGCAGGTTACACCGTGCGATTTGGCATCAACTATGTAGATTATAAAGATGGATTGAAGAGATATCCTAAACTTTCAGCTCACTGGTTTAAGAGCTTCCTCAAAAAATAGACATATATGTCTCTTCTTGTAATGAATTAATTTTCTCGAAAATTACCATGATGAAGAGTACTTTTTTAGTGCTAAGGATCGCACACAAAATAGAGAATATTACCATGATGAACAGAAAAGAAACAATCATGCAATGCAGTGATGATCTTGAGTTGTTCTGCATGCTATCTACATCCACAAACGAAGAGAAGTATTTTTTTTTATTATAATCGAAGCAAATACAAGTTTTGAAGAACTCTCAAATATGAATCCCAAATAATATACTTAATCCTTGTAACACATTATAAATTTCTCTTGTCAGCTCTTTTTTAAGCACACAAGAACATGCAAGATGATTCTAAGAAAAACTAGGCCTAAGCAAAATCTTAATCCTAATGGATAGATAATCAGTCAAAATCCTGATTCTACGATGATTCCTTTCTAGATAAAACAATTCTAAGCTTATAAGATTTTCAAAATTTAATTTGAAGTCTTCATATAATAATTATACAATAAAGATTTGAATTTACGCTTCATGCATCTTAACCATCCGATAAATAGTAGAAAAGTTGTAACTAACAATTCTAAGGTTACTCAAGAAATACGGCTTCCCAAAAGTCTTAAAGATTTTGAAAGATTAAACCGCAAAATGGGATAGAGAGGAAATCTGAATTAATTGCATTTGACATCAAGTATTGTGCTTGAATATCTTATTACCATACCATATTATACATGGCAAAATTGCTTACATGATTAACATTAGCTAAACTCATTTAATGACATTAAACAGAGAGAGAGAGAGAGGGTGTGTCTGAAGAAACAACATAATGATCATGATTATGGACACTAACTCCATTACAATGTTCTTGAACAAATTAATTTTAATCTACTATTAATTGGGATCACAAAGATTAGTTGAGCATTTTTTTTCTTATAAATAATCGATATTGACTCAAGGGATGGCAAGCAAAACCCCCCAAAAAAATGTGGTTTTTGATAACTTAAGGTTATTTTATAATTTGATTGATCTGAAATTCTATTAGATAAGATTCATTGAACTTTAAATATTTATTTTTAATTAAAATAATATTATTTTAAATAAAATAAATAACATGATTGACTCGATAACTTATAACTTATATATTAGTGAACTTAAAAATTAAATGATTTAGATCATTAACTTGGTCAAGTTGTTCACAATTATGTCTAAAACAAAAAAATAACCCCATTCAACAACTATAATATATTTTATGTTGATCTTATGCAGAAAACTCAAAAGGGAGTGATAGGTATCACATTTTTCGCACTGGTTTGTGCCACTTTCTTGTGGCAAAGATAACCAGAATGCTGCCAAGAGAGCACTGGATTTCATGTTCGGATGGTATGTATAGGATATTCTAGCTAGCTCGATGTGTGATGTTCTTGATTGTTTAAGATGACATTAAATTAATTAATTAAAGTGTAGCTTAGGATCTCCACATCAACCATTAATGTCCCTCATAATTATTTGGGAGCCCAATTAATTAATATGGTCTATATATTCTCTGTGGGAAATTAATATATTTTTGAAAATTTATTACAAATACTTAAGAACATTATCATATAAATAACATCATCAAAAACCCCACCAAACATAACCAGCTCTGACTAAAAGCCGATCTCATTGACTATTGAAACAGTCATGTATTTCAGTGCATTCTTGTCGTTAAAAGGACAGCAACATTCTCAGCTTTTTTTTTACTGGGAAATTTTGTTTTTATTGACAGTAGGAATTTTTTACATTACCAAGTAAGAATGATGATACTTTTCACTATTATTTTTTACTTAAAAACAAGTAAAAATTTTCAGTTTAGTTGTTCTGTTGAAAATATTTCTTACTTCATGTAACGCTAACAATATTTGAACCCTTAAAAAATGAAGCCATGGTAAAGTGAGTACTTGGATTTCTAGGTATAAAATCTACACGAGTAGGTTGATCCTGGATTTATTGATTCAAGATTTTGATCCATTCAGATTCAAAAAAAAAATTTTAATTTATCCCATTCAATAATTAAAATCGATTTACGACCCGTGATTTAGATTAATTTAAATTTAAAAAACTAAAAAAAATTAATTTGATCTATCTCAGTTAATAATCAAGATTAACTTATAACCCGATCAATCTAAATAAAACCCATTGAAATATTAAAAAAGAATTATATCAAAACAATATTATCTTACTCATTTTTTCTATAAATAAATTAGAATTAACTTGAGTTTTCCATCCTAATCTATAATTTAAGACAAATGAACCCAGTAAAATTTTAAAACTATGCTAGAATTCTTTGGTTTAAGTACATGCTATAATCCATTTTTATGATTTTCTCGTAAAACAGCAATAGTTTTTCCCCTTCTTTGCTTCTTAATTATGTCTTTTTAGCATTAATCCTCTCCATTTCCAAGATAAAACGTCTAGATTATGGGCGGGAAAATATTTTTACAGTTAAGTATTTAGTTGCAGAGCTCACACATAAGTTTCTTATACTCTTTAGCCCTAACACCACCCTTCCATAAACTCCCTTCCAATCTGTACCGTCAACCAACTCAAATCAGAAGTACACTTAATCACAACCGTAGAGCATAACACACACACAGTTTCCCCCCACATCTCACCACACTGCATAACCAAACTCCTCTTAAAAACTCTTAAACCCTATATGACATTAGGTTTGTGCATTTCTCCTGCTGAAAAATAAAAAAATAATTCAATCACAAAATCAACAAGTTTAGGTTTGGATTTAGAGTCTGATATTGTGGATTTTTCGAATGGAAATCGGAGGAAGCAGTGAAAGCCAAAATGAAACAAAGAAAGGCAAATCAAAGACTCCAAGGAAACCCAAAGAAAGCCTTCTCAAACAAAGTCAGTGTTTCTCTCTATGGATTCATTATAAAAATCCCATTTTGGTTAGACCCTTTTGTTTTTTGAGTTTGAATTTTTTTTTTTGCAGAATCTCCAGCTGAATTTTTCGCAGAGAACAAGAACATTGCCGGGTTTGATAATGTAAGTTTCAGTTCTTGATAATGTAAGATTCGTTGTGATTGTTTTGATAGTAAGTGGTTTTTATTTTTATTTTTTTTGATTGGGTGAAAGTTATTGTGAATTTCAGCCAGGGAAATCTCTTTATACTACAGTGAGAGAACTTGTAGAAAATTCGCTTGATTCGGCGGAATCGATATCGGAACTTCCTGTTGTAGAAATTACGATGTCAGTTTTTTAGTTTATGATATTTTTTTGTGTATGTGAATGTGTGAATTATTAAGCTTGGTCAAATTTTTATCTGGTTTGTTGCAGTGAGGAGATAGGGAAAAGTAAGTTTAATTCGATGATTGGTCTTGTTGATCGAGAGCGTGTTGATGCGCAACTTTATGATGACTACGAGACAGCTAAGGCTCGCGAGGTGTGTGTGTGTGTGTGTGTGTGTGTGTTGGGTTCTATTCTGAATTCTGATATTGGGTTTTGGCAGTTTGTTGAAATTAAGCTGTTTGTGGTGTTTTTTGAGTTGTGCAGAAAAGATTGGCGAAGGAAGCTCGTGCTCAAGAAGTGCAAGCGAAGAATGCTGCTCTTGGGAAGAAAGTAAAAGAACAATCGACAATGAAGGGCATGAAGGGTCGAGGTGAGGCCTCATTTTACAGAGTCACATGCAAGGTGTGATTTACTTTACACTCAATGTTTTCTCTAGTATTTGTTGTTTCATACGTGTTTCTTAATTTTGTGGTGGTGTTAATGTGTTTCTGAGTTATTGCCAAAATTCTCTTTGAAGGTGTGAATTCTAATGACTCTTGACTGATTTTATATGCAGGACAATGGAAAAGGAATGCCACATGATGATATCCCAAATATGTTCGGACGAGGTTGGTTGTCACTTGGCAACTTATGTTTGTGCATGCAGATTTGAATAGTTACTTAAATATGAACAAATATCTAAAACTACCATAATTTTTACGAGCTTGATTTTTAGTGTACTTATGTATGCAGTTTTGTCCGGGACAAAGTATGGTCTCAAGCAGACTCGTGGCAAGTTTGGTCTTGGTGCCAAAATGGTAATGAATTTCTCTGCAGTTTGCTGCATGCATGACTATGCATCTTTGTTACTGCCATTTGGAATAAGTTATCCCTCGAATGTTGATGCTACCTCATCATTATATTTGCTTTTTTCCTCCCCCAGCTCTTGTGCTGGGATATATCCTTGAATCTGTCCAACCACCTTATGGAATTGGATAACAAAATATCAGTTATATTGCATCTTATGATCATGGATTGGCCATTTTGATGCTGCCTTAAATGAACATTGTCCATATTATGATTGTTGGCAAATGATTAAAGTTAAGGGAAGCTTTTTTAGCTACAATGCTTCACATTGTCTCAGTTCAGAAGCTTATTTGATTGATTTAGTCCACATTTTTGACACTTAATTATAATGTTATAGATTAGAAGTTAATGTTAATTTACTGTGTTTTACTTATGCAGGCATTGATATGGTCTAAAATGAGTACAGGGCTTCCTATAGAGATCTCATCATCAATGAAGGCCCAAAGCTATATTTCATTCTGCAGGCTGGATATAGATATTCATCGGTATGACTCAAATTTAGGAATACACAGAATGCACAATGTTTTCAAGGATCGTCTTATAAACATGGATGTTACATATTTCATAAGTGATGGTATTTTTCTATATTTTAGGTTGTTTATGTGTTTGTTGTTACATATCCACATGCGTATTGTGCTGAGTTTCATATTTAGTTCCAAGAATATATGGCAACTTTTTAATTCCATGGAAAAAATGCTTGAGGTTATAGCTTCTATCAGACTATTAATGGTGCTTCTTTTAAATAACCAGGAACATTCCTCACATTCATTTACATGAAAAACGGAACAATGATGATTGTTGGCATGGAGCTGAAATTCAAGTTGTTATTGAGGGAAATTGGACAACTTATCGTGTATGGAGACCATAATATGCCTATGTTAGCATTTCGTTGTACACTTTGAATTTATGCAATGCATTGCAGTTGTGTTCAGCAATGTTGTTTGGTCTATTTTAAGTTTTTAATAGTGGTGTCTTGTCCTGTATGTGCAGTCCAAGATATTGCATTACATGCGGCAAATGGCTGTTATCACTCCTTATGCCCAATTTCTTTTCAGATTTATATCAGATGCACCAGAGTATGCTCTCCCTCTCCCTCTCTCTCCCTCTCTCTCTTGTGTACACATTCATGCTTCTATTCTTCTGCATCATCATTCTGTTAAGCACATGCTACTTCCATTTTTGCAGTAAGAATGTTACTATAAAATTTGCACGGAGAACTGATGTTATGCCTCCAGTTCCTCTCGAGACAAAACACCATCCATCATCTGTTGATTTACTGCTGATCAAACGCCTCATTGCGGAAACTTCAAAACAGAATCTTTTGCAGTTTCTACAGCATGAATTTGTAAACATAGGAAAGTCACTTGCCGAACGATTAATTGGTGAGAAAATTAATATCTACATTCTATCAGTATGCAATTCAACAATAAAATTCTGTGGTTGTAACAATAATCCTTCCCAATTTTTTAGGGGAAATGGGTCCAGAATTTAGCCCAAAAATGGTTGTAAAGTCTCTGACTGATCAGCAGATAGTTCGCATCAATCAGTTGTTTCGCCAAGCCAAGTTTGACGACCCTACTGGTGATGTAAGATGCTTTTAGGCTTTGAATGTAATTTATTTGCCATTGATTTTGCTGATGTGATTTGTCCTCACTTCATACTGTGTGGTGCTCTACTTGTTTAATACAACTTTTATAGCTTAGCACATTACTGATAAGCCATTTTCAGTGTCTTAGTCCTGCAGGGGAATACAATCTTCGTCTTGGAATTATAAAGGAGCTGCATCCAGATATGGTTGCAACTTATTCAGGCAGGTTGTGTTCGAATCTCTGTTTGCTATATCTATTTTTTTTAACTAAAGCCAACCTGCATGGTAAAATAGTTATTGGTATCGGAACCAAAAAAATATTACTAATCTTTTTTTCTGCTAATGGATAAACAATGTTCTAAATGTGGCCTTTCTTGACTACCATTATATGCAGTGCTCAAGTATTCGAGGGTCACCCATTTATTGTAGAAGCTGGTGTCAGTGTGGGTGGAAAGGATGTTAAGCAAGTAAGTGTGTCTCTCTTAATATTGTGATTGTGATGAAACAAATCAGGCTAGCTTAGGAAATATGTGTAGGTTTTGATCAAATCCAGCACCTTAAAACCAGGAATTTAAGGACTTTTATGATTCACAAACCAACACCATTGAAAGTGCTGGCTTGTGTTGCTTTCGGGACAATTGGACCTTGTTTGGACATCCCAGTTTGATAAGCAATGCTTTGTGAAATTGAATAGACAGGCGTTTGTATTTATTGGGTTGGTTTATGAGCTTAAAAATACACATTTTACTTTCTTTCTTTCTTTTTTTTGATAAAATAAAATAAATTAAGGAATTACTATTCCATCTATGGAAGTAAAAGCATCAGGCACTGGTTTGCCAGTTAGCTTCTTAAAAGCAATATGTTGATAATTGCATGCGCATGATACTTGATCGTGGGTTTCTAAAGGCAACTCTGCAAATTCTGTGATGGTGTATTTAATGCCCTTGGTCTGATGTATTTCATGCTTTATGCTAATTAAATTTCTTTCTGATTTTCTATCCTAGCTGATATTATCCTGCAAAACTATTTCTCTAAACTGCAGGGCTTGAATATATTTCGATTTGCAAACCGCATTCCACTTCTATTTGAGCAAGGTGCAGATGTTGTCACCAGGACTGCACTTAAGAGAATAAAGTAAGATATAACAGTACTGCCATTTCTTTTGATAGTTTTGGGGTGGGTGTGGGAGGCAGATGGAATGTTCTCACAGTTAATACAACAAAATGGTTTATTAAAATGTCCTTTCAGTTGGGGGAGTTACAAGGTTAACCAGACGCAGGACAAAATTGGTGTCTTTGTCAGTGTCGTGAGCACAAAAATCCCCTTTAAAGGGACTGGCAAGGAGTATATTGGAGATGATATTAATGAGATAGCTACAGCTGTGAAGGTGGTTTTTTTTTATTCCCATTTTCTGTCATTTTGATCACAGCAGTAGAAATTTACAAGTTAGCTAATAAAATCAGCCTTCCAGTCTGCCATTCAGCAATGCTGCATCCAGCTAAAATCCAAAATTATAAAGAAGATGCTGGCCCGTGAGCAACAGGAGAGAAAACGAAATCTAAGCAGGTACTTCCTGTTGACCTGACCTGTTCTCTCAAGAGTTGTCCAAAATGTCCTATTCTTTTTCCTATTTGCATGTACTGAAGTCTGAAACCAAATTTTAATGCACTGGCAGGTATATTCCTGATGCTACCAATGCTGTATATGATGTTTTGAAATACATGTCACAGTCACATGCATCAAAGAAGAAGCGTTACAGCGGTGAGGAAGCGGAAATACTTGGCAACATAACAGCTAATTTGATAACAAAAGAGACAATCAAGGAAAAGCTTGCTGAGCATGTTGAAAAGGTGAGGTCTAATTGAAACTTGTGGATCCTCCATCACTGACAATTTTGAATGGCCTTTTGGTGCATCCTAGCTATGATTTGGATGGCTGTTGCATTCATAATGGGGGATTAGAGACTATAAGATTCTCCTATTGCCAAACCAAGTTCCAACTCTTTGGTAAAAATATGCCAAACTAATCAAGCAATACGGGATTCTAATCAAAAGATGTAAAGATGTTGCCACGTATTGAAAACTGACATTAGAAACATCAAGGAAAAGATTTTATCTGTCTTTCAATTTTCCGGCACAGCTGGTTCTCTGGCAGGCTTATAACAGCCCAATGTTTCGATTTCAAGTCAAATTTCCTAGCTATCTCAGTCCTCCCTCGCATATTTTCTTTCCCTTGCATGTAAATTTTATATTTCTTTGACATGTATGAATTTTATTTGCAGGTGGACTATGAAATGGCATTGGAATACGCAACACAAACTGGAGTGACCGAAGAACCAAGAGAAGATATATTCATCCAAACCCTTGATCCTGAAAATAAGTTCATCGAATTCCAAAGTCCCATCTTTGTTTTCAGACTAGTATGTTAGGAATGCGTCCGGATTTACTTCGAATACCTCCATCCTTGCCTGCTTACTATAGATTCAAAACTCTGGTTACACAGTCGATTTCATTGTTTACTTGTATCTGATTAAACTGCAGCCTTAAAATCAAATGTGATTGTATGAATTATCTGTTAAAACTGCTGTTGTATTTACAATTTGAAACATGATAGATATTGTAACAGAAGAAACTGTGTGCTGCTGTGAAAGAGCTTAATACACGGTTGGGTTTTAATAGAGTCAGGCCCAGGTAGATTAGATTAGCAGATCAACTTGGCAAATCAATAAGGTTTTTCTTTCTTATATTTTGTCTTCAACCCAAATCGGTATAAACCCTTGGTCGGTATTTTTGTCCCAAGGCGATCTGCCCTGCCATGACAGT
>Ga0325401_1006340_pt1 | contig 11427 bp, 8 predicted proteins | sample PopdelMetagenome_FD_205666 | JGI IMG/M metagenome (GOLD analysis project Ga0325401, IMG submission 205666) | Populus deltoides microbial communities from Bellville, Georgia, United States - Xylem-PdKOR-R2 | ecosystem: Host-associated > Plants > Phyllosphere > Stem > Wood/Secondary xylem | place...
CATTTTAATTTGAGGCCGCTGTACTTTGACAAACCACCATGAGCATATAAATTCTTATTCTGTTTTTGAGAAACCAACCAGCAAATGGATGCTGTATGCTTACCGATAACTAAAGCACAATTTAATAGATATCAAACGGCATATGCTTACTAACAATAAATGGAACAACCAAGTTCATTCCTATTGATCACATAGTAATGGGCTTTGACATGCATTCATGCACATTCAAGAGAACTCTGAATTTATTTGCATACCACCTACTCAGGAGAGAGCAAGTAAACTTCAGTCCATAAAAATATTTTATGCTTATTTGAATTTCTTGAAAGTGAATGCAAAGGAATTTTCACAATAAAAATAAGTGATAAAATACAACGATTCAGGTGCATCAAGAAGACAGGATGCTCCACATAATTATAGTGATTTTTCTCGAGGCTAAGCTTTTAAAAGCAATCCTTCAGAGAAACTGCATCCTGATCTCTTCAAGTTGCTCTATTCATCTTAATTCAATACAACCTACTAATTTTAGACTCCATTTCTTAAAGTCCTTCATGGTAAGAAGACTGCCCTTGCACGCAGATGACTTTTTTCTAGTGTTCTAGCATTTCCCCAAGTGCACACAACCAGATTCAAATACACAAAACCTAGAATGAATTTTCATTTTCTATAATTTTAAGCAACGTTGAATATAAAAGAAAGTATTGCAATATTGAATACAAAAGAAAGTACTAAAATTTATTCATGCAGTGACTAGAGTTTCAGATCTTGCCTTCTGTATAAAGAACTTCTGCAGAGTACTGTTTCAACTCTCTGGCTTTTCCCAGACACACCTCCATGTCCTTCCAATGTGAAAGCCGAGAATACAAATCAGCTAGGCCATGCCAAACTTCATATTCATTCACTCTATCATCCCCAGCCTGTCATGGAAAGAAAAAAAGGATAAAGATGAATTTAAAATAAGTAAACAGGCTGAATTGTGATAACACTGTACCCTAAAAGCAATTTACTGAGCTAAATTTCATGATGCAACAGTACAAGATCACAAAATGATTATGTGGGTGTGAAAAAAGAAGCAGCTTACCTGAGAAACACTCCTAAGAGGACCAAAAGACTTCCTTTGTGCTTGAACCAATGCCAGAAGGTAGCGGTAAGTTTCAATTGCATCCATGGGCAGAGACTGGGAGGTCTTCAATTTTGCTTTCAGCTTAAGCAATGGTCCTTGCTCCCATTTTGCAGTCTCGTCCAAAGCAGCATCAATTACCACCTCAGCCTCTGAGAATCGCTGCTGAGCAGACAAAATCTGAGCAAGTAACCTCCAGCCTTTTAGCAAAGAGCCACCAGTTGCATCAATGAACCGCTTTGCATAGCGCAGAGCAGTATTCAAATTCCGTTGCTCTGCGTACAGCATTCCCAACTCAAAAAGCAGATCAGGATTGTTTTTCTCCAAAGATATTGCAGCATCCAATAATTTCAAGGCTTCAGACTGAAGACGGGACCTTTCAAAATCAGATGGAGAAGTAGTAGCCTGCTTTCCCGAACAAAGACCTAGCATTCGAATGGCCACACCTTTTAGATGCTCATTGCGCCCTTGAGCATTAGTAATAGCTCTTTGTGCATATCCCACACCCTCTGCAGCAAGATGAGAATCTTCGCTGCAGATCTTGGCAGCCAACAAGAGTGCAATGAGATCATCAGGTTGTTCATGTTTGTGTAGAGACTTCCTCAAAAGGTTTAAAGCTGCTTTGTTCTGTCCTACTGCACTGTAACAAAGAGCTAAAGTATTCCAACGGTCAACACGATGAAACACCCCAGGCATGATCTCCTCAAGTTCCTTTGCCAAAACAGAAGTTTGGCCACATAGAGATAGTGCAAATGTAAGGTGCTCCAAAACTGATGGGTCCCATACAATCTTACCAAGGTAAAATTTCCTAACAAGAATCATCAAGAGTAAAATTGCCTCTTCCAGATTGTGTTTAGGAACATAGGAACTATCAACCTGTGCAGCTAAGCTGGGTGGACCAGCCTCCACTCCACTGTGCATCAAAAACACTGCAAATGCTTTTTGAATCCTTGAACAGTTATCATCGTCAAGGTTCCATTGACTAAGGAGAGCACGTCTGTAAGCAGACATTGCTTCATGATAGCAACCCGCCTGCTTCCAGAGCTCTGGAAGGAGCTCTACAGCTTGACGAACAGTATCTTGCAATCTGTTGTCTACTTGCACATCAGGTATGCCCTGATGGAATATCTTCTCCACAGCATCAAGCACCCTTTTACATTCATGAGCAGCATCTGCAAGATAGCACAAAGCAGGGTTCAAAAGAAAATGGGGCATCCAAAGGTATAAAGTCAGTAAGCCAACAGTCATTATTAATCATTGGAAGATCAGCCTACCATTTAACCTCCCAAGCTTTTGAAGAGATTTCGCTTTCAAGTATATTGCTTCAAGCACCAGGCTAGCAGAATGCTGTGATACTGCATGCTGTGAGTCACCACGAGAACGACCCTTCCTAGAAGGCTGTTTTTCAGAAAAGGATGGTTGCAGTCGCTGTATAGCAACCTGGAGATCAATGCCGTCAAACACATGAAGGGCTGCTTCTACATTTCCTCGTTGATACTCCAACCTTCCAAGAAGGGCTCTTGCTTCCTGCCAAGTTTCATAAACACAGACCATCATATTGCATCTGCACCTCTATTATTTACAAAGTTTGAAAAAAATGTCATTACGCTGCTTCATTTTATATCAATTAATGTATTTCAACATGTAAATATCAGTGATAATTGGTAGGTTGAAAAATCCATTAACAGTTCAATTTTAAGCAAAATAAATTCGAACAGAATCATTTCACAGGTGTGGAATCTAAATACAAAAGGATTATTGACAACCTACAGGTTTAATGGCAAAAGTACTAGTACAATCTATGAAAATTTTATATACAAACAACAATGTTAGAGTTGGAATAGACTGAGCAATCTGACCCTGTATCATATCTGTGTTCTGCTTATTTTGCATAGAAAAACAGGTTAAAATACAATAGCAACATCAAGATTAGCATGCAGCATAACATAAAAGGCACATGCAGTTGGTCACAGTAAACACATACGATAACAGTGAAGTTTCCATGGAGGAATAGCACATTAAGTTGAAAAAAATAACGCCTGAAAGAAAGAGTTCCAAAATCAGAGAAATCAGTAGAATTGAAAATGAAAGTCACGAGGTATGAGCAATCTGTTCTGGAAAATATGAGAAGAATAATTGACATTTTACCCAAACTCCTAAAATTATAGGGGAAAAATGGGCCATAAAGAGCACACTTACAGGGGGGGAAAAGGAATATATTTGTCAACAGAAACAACACGAGTGGTATTTGAAGGTATAATAGAAATGGTAAAAAGCACATGGGTCCCGGGGCATGACGATTTTTTAGAGAAAAATGAGTATCTTTAAAACTAAGTGCAAGAGCTATCATCCTTGTGCTAAAGCCAGTAGGTTCAGCAGAATCAACTACTTTGAAATAGAAACCTTCATGGAAGTACTTAACAGGTAAAGATTAGCCTTCTGAAAAAGTCCATTCTCTGGAATACCCTTGTGGATACCAAAATTACTCATTACCTGTGTAATAGATCATTCATGTCTTTCGTTTCTTAAACATTATTTAAATGCATGAGAAATGACACTGGGTGAAGTAGGAAGATCAAACATCATTCCCAACACATTCAACCTCAATCTTGAAAAAGAAAAATAATAAAAAGAGCTTTAATTTATGAAGCTATTTAATACACTCTTCCCTTCAGTTAAATTGCACAAGCTAAAGAAAAGAATAATCCAATAATTCATTCCGATAACAATAAATTAATAACAGCACCTTAAGATTAAAATTAAGGACTCAACCTCAAAATTTAGCGATAACCCTTCACGTAAGGAAGACTCTGCCTCTTGAATATTTCCCTCATCAAGCTTTGCTTCAACTTCACTAGTTTTCATGCAAATCCCATTTGCCCAAACTTCTCGAGAAGGTGTCTGATCCTCATACTCACTGGAATCAGCAGATTGGCTCCTTACCATCTCTGCTCCCTATCCCTTTTCTTCATAAATTTCACCCCTTTATATCTCTTCAATACCTAAAAAACTTTCCTAAAGAATCAATGCCTGCTGCAAACAAAATACAAAATGCACCTCATTCATTCACTTTAAACCGAAAACAACAATAATAGATTACAAAACAAACAGTGAAGAAATGCCAAAACAGAGAAAAAAAGGAAGCAACAGTGAACAAAAAAAGGAAGAAATTTAGGATCTTTAAATGGAAGCGATCGTTTCTTTCCTTGGGACCCCACACCATCAAATCCAAAGATTCAAACTTTAGACAATTCCTATCATTCTCGCACCACATTTTCCTTCCCGTCATCAGAACCTCAATCTTTAAGTCATATTCACATAAATAAACAAAAAACATTAAAAAAATGAAAATGAAAATGTGAATATTTAGATCCAAATTCATTCAAATAAGTGACAAAAACACACCCTTCGGATTTTTTATATTTATAGCCAACGAAAAAAGGAACAAAGAAATCATCAATCGACATCATTGTTGTGGGGTCCTAAAGCCTACTCAAAAGTTCCAAGCAAGGACATTCCACGCCGATATCCACTCTTTCCTTCACAAAAAAACAAGGATGACAGGAACTGACCTGCGAATTTGAGCAATGAGGAAGAGAAAATTAAGGTCGAATGTGACCGGAGACTGGTTGAACCGATTGTAGATCAACGGCAACGACAATGTAGAGAAACAGACAGACGGACAGAGGGAGAGAGGTTGGATCTGAATTTGTGAAAGCAATTTAATTAAGAAAAATAAATTCTTCTTATTATTTTTTTGGTGTTATGTTTGACAGGAGAAACAGAGGAATAACGTTAATTAAAGTGTAAAATCGTATTTTGCGGAGCATTCGGATCCGTCCTCGTGGTCCACTCCATTTCCATGATTGTCATTTTCTTTTTTATCTTTTTTTCCTTAGAGATAAAATTATCCTATGGGTTAACATTGATTAGGCGACTAAAAAATAAATTTAATCACTATGAAGAACATATTTAATTCTTGTTCAATCTAGGAAGGGGTAAGTTTTTCTTCTGAGGCAAAAAAATCCGGTATGGTTCTGTGGTAGTGACATGGTAAGTGGTAATAATAACTGCAGTAAAAACATTATTACCGTTAATTAAAATAATTTAATCAGTTCAGTCATACGGATTCGTGGAGGAAAACAAATACTTTTTTTTTTAATTTTTATCTGTTTGGAATTGTGATTGTAATTGCTTTTTAAAATAATTTTTAAATTAAAATATATTAAAATAATATATTTTTATTTTTTTAAAATTATTTTTAAAATCAACGCATCAAAACGATCCAAAACATATAAAAAAATTAATTTTTAAGACAAATAATTATTTTTTAATAAATTTTATTTTTAGAAACGCGGGTACAACCGCGTTTCTAAACACTCATGTTGGTTAAAGCCTGCTTACATGAGTACTCAAACTTTAAATTCTTTGCGATTACATTCTTATCCTTTCATTTATAATAGTTGTTTAACAAAACATTAGCAGGCTGTTAGAAACCTTGCAATTAAATTCAATTTTGAAGGTTAAAACAATTTTTATATTTGAAATCATTTCAAGAGTATTAATTTGAATTTCAAATGAAATTCAAATCATAAAAAATAAGCAAAAGCAAATCAAATGAAATCTTAATTGTTTATAATACTCTAAAAATACTCGTTCATAATCCCTCTTTGCTTATCTTTGCCCTGACTTCCCGACCTCCATATTGGTTTTTTTGGCGTTAATTTTGCTGTTGAAGATTGGTTAAGATGGGCCAATATTGATGAGTTTCCTTATTTCCTGGACTTTTAAGGTTTCTTTCGACCTCATGTCTCCGTCGTGTCGTGTACATATACTTGCTAGATTTGTTTTTTTCTTGCATGAGAAAATGAGCATCAAGGTGCAAAGGAGTTGATATTGATTTTATATGGGATGTTTGAGGTCATGGGTTTGTCGTTGAAGATAGTATGGTAAATACTAAGTTTGATTTATGGGTTTTGGAGAGATGATTTGGGTTAAGATTCATGAAACTCATTTGGTAAATATTGGTTTGATAAACTTTATTTAAAAAGATTGATGTTTTAAGCTATGATTTGATACAAGAATTCCCGAGTTTAGTAAATAAATGTATAATATAGAAGAAAAGAAGTGGTTTTGGTTATGGTAGCACCTGACTTACACCAACAAAAAAAAAAAAATTATGGTATTCAACAGATAACTAATGATATTTTATTAATTATTTTCTAAATTTATTTTGAGAAAAGAAATACATAAAAAAATAATAAAACCAATAAACTACTAAAAATATAAAAATATTTTCATTTAAAATTTTTCTTTTTCACTTGTATGTAATTTTTTAGCAAATATATATTTTCTTTTTTTTTTCAAAAAATATTAGAGAAATAATTAATATGGGATGCTATTTATATTTTCTTTATAATACTTGTATTTTATGTTATTTTAAATAAATATAAGGATTCTCGTAACAAAAAAAAAATATATTTATATAACAATAATGATTTTTAAATTGAAGGTAAAATAATCAAGTTTCTACTAATATTTTAAAGAGTGTAATTGAATTTAATTATATAATTTAATATTTATTTTAAATATAATAATTATAATAAATTATCACTTCAATTCAATTTAATAACCTATTAAATCTCTAATTACAAGACTCAGCCTATAGATCTATTTAATGATCTACCTAACCTGTACCAAGTCATTGAAAAAATCTTCTTTATTTTTTACAAAAACAATGTAATTTTATATCTTGAAAACAAAAACAAAATTTAAGTTAATTCAAATCAGCTGGGACTTGGAACCCTTTTGGTAACATGAGTGCCTTGCGTTTGTCGAAGTTTCGAATTTATTTGTATTTAAAAATATTTTTTTTATTTTTAAATTGTATTAATATATCAATGTTAAAAATAAATTTTTAAAAATAATAATAATAAATTACTTCAATACATTTAAAAAAAAATATTTTAAAAAACAACAAACGACACTATAATATCAAAGATTACCTTGAATTTTAGCTCCATCTTATAATTATGATGAAGCACGGGAAGAGAATTCATATAAACATCAACTTTAATCTATATCAATGATAATGTAATGGGGCTTTAATCTTCTACTACATCACAAGCAATTTATAACATCAAATAGCATTTTGCATGCGTTGCGGCAGGAACTACCATTACACCCTGACATTTTTTTTTTAAAAAAAAGATTATTATAATTTTTCTTAATTTATGCTGCGCGTTCAAAATTAATTTAAATTCAATGACGATGTAGCTTGTTTTCAGTACCAAGGAGCATGTAGTATTATTATTGACTTGGTACATGAAAATACGAGCCACAATTGTAACAGTTCAGAACGTAATGAACTGCTGGAACAAAACAATCCAACCATATTCTCAGTTAATTTTACATGGGTTGGGCTCAGGATGTCTTAAAATCACTCCATTGTTGGATTTTGAAAAGCAGAAAGAGAAACAAAAAGGAAAAGTGGGAATCTATGGAAATGTCTGTAAGATACTCTGGTTAGTCTTTATTTTCTCCAGACATGTCTCTATCTCTTCTCATTTGTATCTGTTCATTTTATCGTCAGACACCGACGAAATGCAACCTAAATGGTATCCACCAAGCTGGAGAACTCTTCGTTAGCTGAAACGTTCAAACGTTCTGCTGCTTTTTCAACCTGTGAATGCATTTTTAACAACAATGACAATGAATCCCGATTCAATCCAACGTAGAAGGGGAAAAAAAAGTAATTGACACCACATGAATTAAATTACCTCAGCATTCCAGTTTGTTCTGACAGTAAGCATAATTAAAGTTACTGTTTGCAAGAAAACTCCAGTGATCATTCCCGACCAAATCCCCTGAAACAAGTTAACATGGATTTATCTGAATTCTCTTCTGTAAGCAAGATTTCAGGACAATCAATCGCTGGATTCAGTCCAGTGACCTCTCCGTCCCTCGATAAGAAGATGGTCTCGGGCTCAAATTAATCCAAAGAAGGAAAAAGTAGTGCACGGGAGAGAAACTTACAACAACTCCTAAACTGGTTTTGAAGCCAAGAACACATCCAATTGGGAGACCAATTACATAATACGTGGCTAGGTTAACATAAGCTACAATAGCTTGCCATCCACTCCCAATGGCCACACCTGAAATTCAACAAGAAAATGATTAGTCTATTCTTCCTTGTAGTTATAGCTCGTAACAGGAGTTGATGCATAAAATGTAACATTCTGACCTGAGAGTATAGGCTGAATGCCATTTAAAAAAACGGAGATGGCAAGCAGGGGAGTCAAATCAGAAACTGCATCTATAACCGCAGTGTCACTTGTAAAGAGTTTGCTTAATCCAACTCGAAAACTCAGAACGATTGCACTGAAAATTATACTAATAATTATGCTAGTGGCATTCACCACTATCACCGAGAATTTCGCTACTTTCGGATGACCTGCTCCAAGCTCATTGCCTATTCGAACGCTGCAATTCAACTCAAAAAACTCGTTGGTTTGAAATAGACGGTACGCATTTTCTTAGTATTCTAGCCATCTTATCTGTTTATGCTTTTTTATTCAATGCGGGAAGGTAGCTCAGGACAACGGAAATAAACTGAATGGATTGAATTGAATCAAAGTATATACGCCTTGATTAATGAGAGTGGAAGCGTATGAGTTGTTGACAAACCTGGTAGCAGCACTTAGGCCTAGCATAAATTGCATGTCCCAGTTCAAGTAGTTCATGCTGGGGATATTTCTATTTCAAGTTAGAACTTGTAAAAAAGAATGACATTGTGCAAGTGGGAAATGAAGATGCTAGCAGTTGGCATACCAAATAGAAATAGAGTCCAGTGATATTGTTGGATTAGGGAGAAGTCCTGATATAAGCACCAGTCCTTGGCTGTACCATATCTCCAAACTGCATTATCAATGAAGTATCAATATCCAAAGTAATTAGAATGTAGAAATCAGTACTAAACCATGAAGTGTTGTGAATCTTTTATATACCAAAGCATGACAGCAGAGGAGACTGTAAGCTTAAAATAAGGCCATATTCCTGTGAAAGCACTGATAGACAAGCCAGTCCAGGTTTCCTTGCAAGATGGGCTCAGGACAATGTAAAGCGCATTTATGATGACAAACAACCACCAAGAGAAACTCAGTGTTAGAGCTGCTCCTAGGAGACCGTATTCCAGCACATAAACAACGATCCACGAAAGAAGAATGTGGAGCAGGAATACCCCTACAGACATGTATGCTAGAGGGTTTACTATGTTCTGAGCTTGGAGAAACCTCTGCATAGGGCAGCTTAATGCAAATGCATATAGCTGAGGTATCAGGCCACGAGCGAAAATCTGGCCCTGCTCTGCTATGCTGTCAGATTGCCCTATACCTCGCAGCACTGGTCCCGAAAACCAATAAAGGAATGTGAGGAGGAAAGCTGCTCCCAAGTGCAATATAATTGCTTTTTGGCAAATGATGCCCATTGAAGAGTACTTTTTGGCTCCATAGGCTTGGCCACAGACAGTTTGCACGGCACTGGCCATTCCCAACTGTTTATTATTAGTAAAGTTAGAAGGTTATAAAGCATGATTACAACTTATATAGAACTTATTGAAAGTAGCAATTAAACTTGTTGAAAGAAGCAATTAAGCTTTGTATCTTTATTTTATTCTTAATTAATTCAGTTGCATATAAAAGTATCATCCAAATAGTATATATATAAAAAATCAATCTCAATTCAAAAATTTAAGTCCCCGGAAGAGGATCTAAGAGTACACTTCAACCAGAAATAAGATTTTCATTTGAATGTCACATAAAGTAACGAAGACAAGACATACCATTATTCCATAAGCAAGACCCTGAATCCCTACATTGGCAATAGATGCCCCAGCAAGCTCTAATGCACCCAAATGCCCTGAAAACATCTGGGTCACGAAACTAAGCATGAAAGTGGCCACGGAAACAATGATAGATGAGCCAGATAGGAGCCAAAGGACCCTTGACTCCCATGCAACAAGACGCGGCCACCATCGGAAAGGCACAGGCCCGTGCTCCAAGAATTCTTCAATTGCACCAGATGACAAATCTGGAAGACGGGAGTCGGGTCCAATTAACAATGGTCGATACCCTGATTCTTCGCCCATGTTGGTTAATTGTGCCAGAACTGCTAGCAGAGTAATTGTTAGAAGGGTTTGTCAGTTTATATATAATTATAGCTAGCATATGTCTTGCAGCCTTCGCTATATACTTGTCTGATGAAATTCTTAACTACCATTCTAATATTGAACGCAGACTTGCCTGGAGAAGAGTAGCTCAAGCTAACCCATTTCATGCCTTGCCACCTGATTTCAACTCTGAGTGGAAATCCATTAACAACTTTCTTATATTGAAATTCCGAATGTGGCACGCATACTATTCTACCACGTCACTGTCAGTCTGTCACCCTCTGAATTTCAAGAATCTGTCAGCATCCCAAGAACCCTCTTTATTTATCATTGCAGGATGTCATCTAGTCCTGTCCTGTCCTGTATGTTCAACCAACAATATTTTTAAACGATGATGAGGAAATCCAGTATAGGTGTGGAGAAAGCAAGTGGGACCGGGCCCTGACCAAGAATATTTTTTAAATGGAATGGTATTGTGAACTTTGGTGGGAGGCAGGAAACGGCAAACGCAGGGGCTTTCCCATAAGTTTTCACGGTACCTGCGACGTGGTAGGTCAAAGCACGTGCGTGCACCTAATCTTCATTCCAGCACAAGTTGGAACGCCAGAGGGATCCAAGTATCAACCCTTCGCCACCTTGTGGTCATACTTTTAGCTACTAAGTTGACCCGTGCTTTTGCTGAAGGATTAAAAGGATTTTTTTTTTCTTCCACAGAAAAGGAAAGTGTGGACCTTGTGAACCTGTTTTCCAGCATTTTTTTTAATTTATGAATTGAAAATTGATACATGTGTTTAATAACATAAATAAAAGATTATATTTATTAATAAATATTTTTAAAAAATATCAATGCTAATTAAAAACTAAGTCATGAAGTTGATGAATGAATTCTGATTAAGATATCTAATTCCATGTCACAAGAAACCTTTAAAATTTTATTATTTTATTATATGAAAATATTTTTTTCTGTAAAAGAGTGATAATTTAAATTCTATTGAAATAAGATAATTTACTAGTAAAATATCCTTTTGTCATTAATACTTTTTTCTATAAAAAAATATATAACATTTTTGTTCTATATTTTTTATTTAATAAAATAAAAAGCAATCAAAATAAATATAAAAAATGAGTGATTTAAAAATAAGGA
>Ga0325401_1006341_pt1 | contig 11426 bp, 6 predicted proteins | sample PopdelMetagenome_FD_205666 | JGI IMG/M metagenome (GOLD analysis project Ga0325401, IMG submission 205666) | Populus deltoides microbial communities from Bellville, Georgia, United States - Xylem-PdKOR-R2 | ecosystem: Host-associated > Plants > Phyllosphere > Stem > Wood/Secondary xylem | place...
TATAATCCTGGCCATGTGTCTTCGGTCTTAAAAATAGTGCTGAATTTGAATAATAAAACCAAAAAGATTTTTTTGATCGTTGATATTAAGATTTAGGAAGGAAACTTTAGGTGAGAGATATTCAACAATTAACCACTACAATTCATGTTTCCGTCGTCTTGTAATAAAGGGGAGCGAGATTGTTGACGTTTGAAAATTCTAATTTTATCGACTTCGAAAGATAACATAGCTCGGAGTAGGTAACTCTACTCGATCGCCGAATCGTGAAAAATGGCTCCCAGTTGACTAGGTTCCCAGCATGTTTTTAATTTGAGGGCTTCCTTGGATGTTAATAATTATTTCTTCTTTTGTTTTTCTTCGGCCAATGATTCTTCCAGGTAACAAAACGGGTATCCTATGTGAATATCTTCCTACATGTTAGGTTGCAGCCGACCAGACACATGGAAATGCAGTTCTAGCTGAGGGCAGCAAGGACTTTAAAAAAAAGGGGGCTGAGAGAGTCAATTGACCAGATTATGAACGAGGTAGAAAAGAGACAACAACCGACAGTGTCTGAAAGGCAACATGATCGTAGATGTCTTTTATTGAAATTGAGGTCCATTGTGATTTAATTGCTTGGACTTTGTACCACTGAAATCACAGCAAATACTTTATTGATATTATCAATCCCTAGATTCAACAGTTAATTATACTATCAAATTTGGTTTTGAACTCATTTATAAACTGAAGTGGAAAAATACGTAAAAAAAAATATTTTAATTATTATTACTAGTTTTGAAATATTTTCTGTATGGGCAGCGAGGTAGCTAAGATTATTTATTAGAGGTGGTAAAAAAAAATATAATAAGATGTAATATTTGTTTGAATTTATTGTACATGAGTGGTAAAAAAACCCAGCATGATCTAGTTTTATTCAAATAACTTATTACAAACATATAATGATCTATATATAAAGTAAAAGGTTTGGAGCAATACCAAATTGAGTTAAAACAATTAAGTTAATTTCATCTTCATGATGTATGTAATACTTTAATGTTGTTGGTCTTAATTTATACCTGTCAAGTATAAACATACAAAGTATATAAGAAACGTTAGTTAAAACGAAGAATTATTTTATATTTGATAAACTTTAAAATAAAATAAAAAATAATAAAAAATAATTCTTACATATTTATTTTAATGCTGTTAGTCTTAATTTATACATATCAAATAATAAAAAATGATACTTACAAAACATAAAAAAATCCAAACATAATCAAAACAAATTAATAAAATATATCTAATTAATTAGAGAAAAAATCACTATCAAGAATTTTAAAAATAATTGTTAGAAGTAGCAGATTTTGAAAAAAAAAGGAGCAAAAATAATAAAATTATATTAGGGTTGTAGGAAGAGAAAATATAGCAAAACATATTGATAACTTTGTTTTTTCTTTTCTTTTCACGTAGGCATGTTGGTACCCATGAAACCAAGGCAAAGCGAAAGGAATTCAAAAGTAAAGCAAAGGATAACAAATATATTTACCGTGAGGAGGACCCTCTCATTCCGCTCCGCCTCTGTGTATGGGTGCAAATAAGTTCAGTATTCTTATTGTTATTAATAATTAAACCCATGACTTCTTGATAACTATAAAAATCCCAGAATCATTTGAGCTTAAAGTACATTGATATTTTTAAATAATATTCAATTATATATGTTTTGATCACTTTATCTGCCATCCACTTAGATTCATGTAAATATACTCTCCCCTGAAATTAAAAAAATAGATAAAATCGACATCCAATAGCTTTTTAGTCTTTTTAATTTTTTAGTACAATAAAATTATTTAATTACCTTAAAGAAAAAATCTATTAAAATATCTTTTAGGGCATTTTTCTTATATCTTTTCATCATTATTTTTTAGTTGATATCAAGTTGTCAAGGGTATTTTTTATATGACCAAATATTAATAATTATTAAAAAAAATCTATTGGAGTATGGAGCGCATAAGCCAGTAAGGAGGAGTAACATGCGAGTTTCTCTTGTGACCAAACTATTTAATTTGATGACTTAAATATTTTGATGGATATTTTTTTTCTTGCAAAGGGTATTTAGAAACTATCTCATATAAATAAATAAATAAACAGATAAAATGTGAGTTTAAGTTAGAGCCTTGGAGTTGGATATGCTGGAGTCAAACTAGTCATGCAAATAGACTACCGCTCCATCTCTTCATCGAAATTTATAAGGAAAAGTCAATGATCACCTACCCCATTTTCGATGGTCTAATTCAAAATTATCACGATGCTGGAAAATTAATTCTGATATAGTAGGCTGAAAGAAGACCTTCCAAGTTTCTAACCTGCCACGCACGTCGTGTTTACCAAAAAGCTGTTAATGAATCATGCAAATGCAATGAATTCAAATAATAATAGCTCTGCGCGTAAATTTCCCGTTCAATTTCGCTCTGCATGCCTGTATTCTTTGAATATGTCTGCAATTCGTCAAATTCTTATCTAAAAAAGATTAAAAAAGCACTCGGAACTTTGTATCCAAGCCGATTTTCCCGAGTCAGAGGAGTTGCATTCAAGCTTGATTGATTCATAAAGTGCAGAAAATGTAAAGATTTTCTTAGGTCAGTGGACTTCATTTTATTGGAACGAACAGGCTGTCAGTGTTTTCTTGTTGTAAACGCAGCAGAAACCTTGGTTGTTTGAAAATATATCCCTTCGTTTATTTATTTTTAACCGATATATATATATATATCTTCGGAGCTCACATTAAGTGTTATTTTTTCCCTTTTTTTCCATATATTATTTATTATATGCGATGGAGTTCTTGCCATACAAAGAGATGTCTCAGGAAAATCTTTACTGGAGAATAATTTTTATTCTCTCAAAAATATATCTCCAAAAACAACAATGTTTCATCGGATAAATACTTGAGTGTACATTCAAGAAAAAAAATAGCAAAATTATGATAGAATTGGTAAATCCTAATTGATTGTAGTATTTTTAGAAAGATGATGTTAGAAGTATTATAAAATAATAAAAATTATATCTTGAAAACTTATTCAATAATTTAAGTTATTGAGTTGAATTGTTTTTTGATATAGTATCAGAGCATTGATGATCAAGCGGTCACGAGTTCGAATCTCATCATCTTTGTTTATTTGATAAAAATTAAATTTTTTTAACATAATATTAAAATATTATTGAGTAAGCAGTCATGATATAGATTTATATAAATTTTAAAAACTTTCACTTAAAATAACATTTTAAAAAATAATATAAAAAAATAGTTCCTTTACAGCAACATAAAATCTAACCGAGAGATTCGAAGAGATCAAATTTCGAAGAAGAAGAAGACAAAAAGATAGTAAGGATCAGATGAAAGCGCCATCCGCGAAGAACTAAAGTGTTATTTTTTCCCTTTTTTTCCATATATTATTTATTATATGCGATGGAGTTCTTGCCATACAAAGAGATATCTCAGGAAAATCTTTACTGGAGAATAGTTTTTATTCTCTCAAAAATATATCTCCAAAAACAACAGTGTTTCACCGGATAAATACCTGAATGTACATTCAAGAAAAATACTAGCTAAATTATGATAGAATTGGTAGCATCTTTGGAAAAATGATGGTGAAAATGTTAGCAAATTATATTTTAGAATCTTATCTTATAATTTAATAGTTTAAATTATTAGATGGAGTTGATTTTTTAATATGATATTAAAAACTTAATAACCAAGTAATCACGAATTTAAATCTTATTATTTTTATTTATTTAATAAAAATTAAATATAATATAATAAAAATCTATAAAGATTTTAAATTTTAAAAACTTCCACGTATAAAGAAATGATTCTCTTTTACATCACCATTAAATATCCTGCCTAACCGAGAGATTCGAAGAGATCGAATTTCGAAGAAGAAGACAAAAAGATAGCAAGGATCAGATGAAAGCACCATCCGCGAAAATGACACCAAGAGCGGTTGGATTTTTTTTCCTTCGTAATATGCAGTCATTTATACTTCAACAAAGTAGGTTGCTTATACGTTGAACATTTAAGAAGAACACCAAAAACTTCAACAAATTAGGTTGCTTATACATGTAAGATAAAGTATAAAATCAATTTTAATCCGAATCCAAGAACAACTGTTATGGAAGGATTATCCATGAGTGTATATATAATATATAGTTTTGTGTACCTAACAAAAATCATTCTAGAAAGAAAGCTACTATATGCACTTGGGTGCTGACGGCGTCGTGACGTTTCACCACTCAGCAACATTACAATATTAAATGGTCACTAAAGATTTTAAAAGAAAAATCAATGACTTGCTTGTGTGTGTGTGTGTGTGTGTGTGTGTGTGTGTCTTCTTCTACTTTTCCTGCCTTAAAAGTTCTCTTTATGAAAATCGAACTTTGTAGAGGTCTTGCGAGAGAAGTCTAGAGCCAATTGCCTTAGCTCCTTCGTGAGTGCTGGTGCCCCACAGTAGAAAACTCCTGCACATAATTTTACACACGAAGTTGTTTAAGTAATATTTCCTTACTTCCGTGGGACAAAAAGAAGAGAAAAACAAAGGCCCAACAAAAAGTAGGTGAGCAAGGTTAGCAGAACTGACCAATTCGAGAATCTGGATGCTGAAGAGCGATCTTCTTGTAGACTTGTCGCCAGTTGGGTTTGGCAAAGTGGGATTTGACCCGTGTGCCTGAAACCACATCCACGCCACTCTTGGCATGGTGTAGCGACTGGAGCATGGCAATGAGAGCTGACCTTGCATCGCCTTCTTCATATACACTTGTGCAGTAGTTGTGCAATTCTATCACCTGCTTGTCATCCATCTCTGCCACCTCATTCATTATCCCTTTGAACCACTCAAACGAACCCTGTTCCCTTGTGACCCAATAGAAGTATGCTTTTCTTGTTTTGAAACTTTTGCTATTAATCTTGTTGTTCTTATTAGGCGTTGCTCTGCCACTTTCCAACGCATCCAAGGCTCCATTATTCCCTTCATCCTTATCCTTGATTTTCATGTTGTTGATAATGTCCTTGACTATGCTGATCATAGGTGTGGCTCCGATGCCAAGCCCTACTAGTAGCACCACATCATATTTCTTGTAGTCTTGTGCCGGAGCTCCAAATGGACCATCAACTAGTATCTTGGGAATGCTGTACATTTATTTAATCGCCACTTGTCAATGAAATGCTCAAGGCAATAAAATTGTGCTACTATTATCGATGATCATGCCATCGCTATTGAATCACTAACAGATTTTAGTCAAAAGAGTATATATATGATTTTAATAGCTTATCATCAATTCAACACCTTCCACCAAGATTTCATAATTAATTATTACCTAGGATTGTTTCCTCCTTGCATATCAGCTCTGAGTAATCCACTCTTCCCAGCAGTCGGAGGCTGACAAACCTAACAACCATTGAAAACATATAAGAGATTGTTCAGAACCAAGCAAGAAGGGAATTTGGTTTGGCATGCAGCATATATAAATGTAGCTAACGACAGACCTCAGAGAAAACAGTTTTGAGTTGCCTCGTCCAATCACCGAGTGTTCGAATGTGCACGCTTAGGTAGTCATCTCCTGGTGCTGAAGTGATAGAAAATGGGTGCCTGTGTTCATACCAATTATTATGCATTAGTGTCGAAGGCCAAAATAATTGGATTTCTTGGGTTGAAGCGGGCGCTAGCTAGCTATCTGCCACAGAAATTAGATTCTTACCATTCAAAGGGAGAAACTGCAGCGCAGTTGACAAACATGTACTGCCCACTCTTGTATTTGAATCCTTGGGGCTTTGACATGTGCAATGCCAGGACGTTTCCCGGATAGACGGCAACCTAATAAAATGTTCATGAAAAAATAGTGGTCTTCAGTATTGTACAAGTTTTGCCAGTACTAGAATTTGAAAATGAGTAGTGACCAATTCATAGAAACTTCATTGAATTAGACCTTGAGGATCTTAACGGCTCTGATGCTTGATCTGAAAGCCCTGATCAACCTTTCACATGCATAAAGAATAACCGGCACTGCTAGATACATCCATGTCTGCAGCACTCAAGAGAAGATGGAAATCGATTGTAAATGTACAAGAAATATCTGAAAGGTCAAGAGGAAGCAAATTCTTAATTTTAGTTGCAACAAAAGGGAGGAGTGAAGCACTGACCGTTTTTTGATACCATGTCTTTGTGAGGTAGAGGTAAATTCCATGGACAACAAGGAGAGTGTAGACAATAACGAACAGATGGTGGGAATACCAGAACGCATTGAAGCCAGTGAGTTTCTTGAGAGGTTTAGGCAGGTTGATTCTGTTACGCCGAAACCAAGGCGTGGCTAATGTGAAAGCTATGGCCATTAGCACTACCATTACAACGCCTGTGATCCCCTCCACACCTTTCAAAAACCACCAGTAGTTTTCAGGCTGATCATCTCCAAAGTAAGGTTTCATAGGCTCGTATTCTTCTTCAGTGGCATGAATAAGTCGTGGAAAATCACACGTTAAATGAGCCCCTGCATGTAATCCAATTCCAATGGCAATTCCTACTGCAATAACCTGAACAAATTTATAGCAAGTATTATTAGATTTTTAAGATCACGCAGACTTCTCAAATACAAGGATTACAGAAGTCTCGTTACCTTATGGAAATTCAGATTGTCATCAAAAGGCACAGCAACACCCAATTTGGTCTTGTTTCTGAGCCAAGTAATGGTATTCCGGCAGACTGGTAGTAAAATCAAGGCCATATTGAATTTAAGGGTCTCTGCCCCTCCTTTGGCAACACAAACGCAATAACCCATCACATCATATGCGGCCTTGTGCCGATATTGTATGAACTTGTAAGTAAATAAACCAGCGACGATTCCCATCCACAACATCATTATCCAAACTCTCTGCCAATTATCCATCAAAAAGTACTTCATCTTTTGGTACCATCTCTTTAATGGATTGTTTTCTTGTGTGGGCTTCAGCTTTTGGCTCAATAATTGACTCAGAACTTTGCTATCTCCAACTCTGACGGTTTGGTTTGGAGCTTGCAATAATAGTGTTTCCAAGTTATAAATCTGTTTATTGACACCAAAACAAGAAATTAATTATGCCCGGAAACATAAATGAACCTATATGATTGTTTAATTACACTTTTATGTACTGTACCATGATATATCCAGCATTATCTGGGTCTAATTCTTCCATGATTAGTGCTGCATACTCCTTGGCTTGTTTCTGAATGTTGGAAAGCTTGTTTGCAGAAGCACTTAGAGTGATAATCTACAAATAAATTTGATCCGGTCAATCACAACTAGTAATGTTATTTAAGAAATAAAGTCGTTATATCAACCAAAATTAATTCATTCTGTTCACCTTATGTTAAAAAAAAAATATATATATATATATATATATATTATTTTAATATATTTTAAAAAACAACCAATAATACACTATTAAAATATTCATTTGATCGCTTACTTCCAAAACTTCCTCTTCTGCTATTCTTCCATCAGCATCTTTATCAACCCTGCACATATTATCAATATTAAACACTTTAGAGCAGGCAACAAGACAGGCGGCAATCCCAAAAGATAAAAAGCGCTCAATCAATATTAAAAGAACGCAATGTTAATTGAAAGTATACATGTCAAAGAAGATCTGGAGCCTGGAGTCAAAGCTTTCATCGGAAATTTGATCCCAGAATTGTCTAAGCTGTGCCTTGTTAATTAAATCACTATTTATGTTATGTCTCCGAGCAAGTGCACGAAATAATTCTCCGGCAAATTCCTTAGAGTCCTTGTTCATACCTGCCGTGTATAAATATAGTGGTCAATAATTAGCATCACAGTTAATTGAAGCAGGAGATTAACGAGAAAATTAATAGCCAACAAGGGTACTTACCTATGCATTCTCCAAACAAGGAACAGGGAAGGAGGCCACTGGTAGAAGCAGTAAGTTCTTGAAATCGCTTCTCAACAGCAGGCCATCCATTTCCAGTTTTGGTGGTAATGAACTTAAGTCCCTTCAAGGCATGAGCAGCAGCTGACTTATTCCTATCAAACCGTCTAGTAGATGTCCTTCTTGATAAAGAAGCAAAACGTTTTAGCTCCTGAGAGACCTGTCTGATTCTGGATGATGTGTTCCTAAACAGCGAAGACCGCAGCGAAGAGGAATTGTTACCCTCCAGCGCAGTCTTCGCCAGCAGAGTCAATTCGGGATCCTCATTAGCTCCCTGAACGCTGTGAACTGCCACAGAATCTTCACGAATATCCAAAGTAATCTCTACATAGGAAGATGGATCATCAGGAACACCGGAATTTATAATGGTTTCAGGAGGAATATTGAACCTCGCGCTCTTCCTTGAAGAACGTTTTTTATTGAGAGGTCCTCCTCCTCCTGATCCTAATGGCCCGCTAAAAGCTGTTTTGTCGCTTGCTACGCTTTCTGTGTCCGAGTTGTTCTCAGAATAAGCACCCCTCGAGTCCTCGCCTCTGATCATTTTGATTAACTTCACTTATCCTGCAAAACTTTTGCTAACACCAAATGGTTTTAAAGAGAAACGGCCGAGAAGGAAATATTAATTGTAAACCGAAAGTTGGTTGGTGTAGAAAATTTGCTATTGATAAAAAGTTGAGGGAAGAGGAACCGGATATATATACACGCCAGAAGGTAAGAAGAATTGAAGAAGAAGGTTGCTTTCTAATCCATTTAAATGTTTTATTGCACATGCACTCGAATACGCAAATACGACGAAGCTCGTAGGAAAGGTATGCTGGTCAAATCGTCATCAACGACCACCCCTATTATTTTCTTCTTTTGGTCTCTTTTTACTCATCTAACTTGCGCTAGCTGTAAATAAAATCTACATCCAGAAATTACTTGTATTTATCTTCACCAAAGATTCTGCATTGAATTGAATTATAATGACTGCATTTAGCTAGTGGGGTTGATTTATATATAATAGTGAATTACGGAAAGAGTAGACAAATTATATGCATATAATGGTAGTTTAAGAACCTAATTAGCTGGTAAAGTCCACTCTTGAATTGTAAATAAATTAAAAACGATAGTTGTTAGTCTTTATATATATATATATATGCTGCATCGTCACATAGCCACCTTCCATGGACTTTGCAACAACTGATGTCTTTTAATTTTTGGCATGCCTTCTAGATTTCCAGAAGAGTGGAACCATCACTATTTATTTTTATTAAAAAGTGCTCGAGAGAGTTGTAAAAGTTGTTTTTTGTAAAGTGATTTTTATTTAAAAATATATTTAAATAATATTTTTTTATTTTTTAAAATTTATTTTTAACAACCACATAAAATAATTTAAAAACATTAAAAAATAATTTAAAACAAAAAAAAATTTAAATTTTAACAAAAAAAATCAATCTCGATACTAAATCGGTACTAAATTAAATTCATAGTGACCCGAGTAATAATGATCCATGACAACCAAACGAACAGAAACTTTATCATCATGTAATCCAAAAACTTGAAACTTCAAATTATTAATATTAGAATGCTCAGGTGCTTAGATGTCCAAAATTATCTTCATTTCCATATACTAAACACATTATGACCTGCTATGTTCTTGAGATACGGACAATAAACATCCTAACTTATCATGCTCGTAAGATAGGGCCAATTCTTGCACAGTAGCATCAAACAAATCTCAAATTCAATTGTTCTTGAGATACAGACTAAACACGTACTAGTTTATTATGCTTATGAGACAGGGTCAACCCGTTAAATCCGGGATCCGTATCATGAAAGTTTGATAAGTAAATAAAAAAATTAATATTAACAAACTAAATTAAATAAAAAAACAAAAAAAAAATTGACAGCCCGTGAAACCAGGTTAACCCGTGAAACCTGAAATACGTGTCATGAAAGTCAATAACTAAATAAAAAGAAATTTAACATTAACAAACTAAAATAAACAAAAAAATTTAATTAAAAAGAAAAAAAAGCAAAAAAAAATTTCTGGGTTAACTCGTCAAACCATGTTAACTTGTTAAACCCGGGATCCGTGTCATGAAAGTCTGATAACTGAATAAAAAAAATTTAACACTAACAAAAAAAATTATTAAAAGAAAAAAAACAAAAAAAGCAAAAAAAAACACTCTAAAAGTGTAAAAAAAAAACCAGCTCATCTTTTACTAAATAGAAAGAAATTTAACATTAACAAACTAAAGTAAACGAAATAAATTAATTAAAAAGAAAAACAAAGAAAAAAAAAATTTAAGGGTTAACTCGTCAAACCATGTTAAACTATTAAATCTGGGATCCGTGTCATGAAAGTCTGATACCTGAATAAAAAAATTTAATACTAACAAAAAAAATTATTAAAAAAACTCTAAAAACATATAAAAAAATTTATCTTTTACTGTGAATTTCACTGTCCAATCCAAATGAAAAAATAAACACTTTTACTTATAATTTAATTTAATATTTCCGAGACAGGGTCAACACTCATCTCCAGACCTCACACAAAGTTAAAGTAAAGTAATGTAGCCACTAATCCAACATAAAATGATAAATGGGCTTGCTTATGGTTGTCGTAGGTGCCTCTTTCATCTTTTGCAATCAAGCATGTGCTCGTGCCTTCCGATGTTGCTAATTTCTTTATCCCACACTATCATCCTCTGTCCGATTTCATTTGTTTATGCCTCGTTCGTTGGTTTGACCTGGTCTCCTGTATCTTTCTTCCAACGAGAATTAAGTGATTGTTTATACACTACCCCGATCCATGGTTGAAAACCCGATCCGGATTTGATTTGAGACCAGATCTTGATTTTGAATCAGGAGCTCCAAATCAACTTTCAAGACATTTTTTTTTATAAAAGAAATCAAAATAACAATCAAGGTTTTTGTTCAATTTCATTTGATTAATTTTGTTTTAAAAAATAATTAATGGGTTAAGGGTTGGTTTTTGACCAGGTTAATCAGGTTTTGTTTTTTAATTTATAACGGTTAAGGTTCTAGGTTGACATCTTTGTTAAATCAACTCTGATGAAATGACGGGGCAAATCTCAGTTTTTTGAAATATTATGACTAATTAAATTTGGAGCACCGAATTTAACTAGGAACTAGGAAATGGTGAGAACAATGACAACGCAAGGACAATTAGTAAAGTGTGGGATGTGATAACAGCTCTTCTTCGAAGTAATCTATCAAAGCTTTGAATTCATTCAGTAATCCTCAGTTCCACTGAGAGGATAAATATATTAGCTAATTAGTGGTTTAATTGGGTGTGAAAACAAAATTGACGGTGACGTTAAGCAACATACTTATTTTATTAAGCGCCGGTGGCTTTGCTTTTCGATCTTATGGCCAAAGGAATTGCCATTGCTAACACAAATAGACATGTGCACACAGAAGCCAGGCAATTTGACCTAATTGCTCCCCTTCTTATTCTTTTGGGATCATT
>Ga0325401_1006347_pt1 | contig 11420 bp, 7 predicted proteins | sample PopdelMetagenome_FD_205666 | JGI IMG/M metagenome (GOLD analysis project Ga0325401, IMG submission 205666) | Populus deltoides microbial communities from Bellville, Georgia, United States - Xylem-PdKOR-R2 | ecosystem: Host-associated > Plants > Phyllosphere > Stem > Wood/Secondary xylem | place...
CTTTTATTTTAAATTCAATTTTTTTAATCTTTCTTCAGCACATCAAATAAATAGTTCTCATTATTAGATGTCCAACGTTACGACACAGTTGAATTTTAACATAAAAAATATTTAAATAATAATAATAATATTGCATAACCCAAGAGAATATAGAGGCAAAAAAAAAAAAAAAAACCTTTTTGGGACATTAAAAGTTTTGAAGTTATTGGTTTTTTTTTTAAATTCAAAATTTTCTCTTTATCTTTTTAGGTATGTAAGGGATAACAATTTGGAAGAAGAATGACTTGTTTATTCCATGACTGAACCTGAGTTAAATAGTCTTCATAGAGTAACAGAAAAAATAACAGCCCACTAATGCATGACTATAGCATTGTGGTACACGTAACAGAGAATGCAACTAATATCCTGAAAGACAGGGATTTATTCTAACAAACAATTCTATTGTAACTGAAAAACTTAAGCAATAACTTATCATTCCCTCCCTTAAACTAAACACAATTTAGTTTATCTGATACATCACATATTCTTAGCATTTGTCTCAGTCTCAGAAAATGTTCCAACTTCAGTGGCTTAGTCATCACGTCAGCTATTTAATCCTTTGTGCCATAAAATTCCAACTTGATAACACCATATTTAACCAAATCTCAAAGAAAATGGAACCGCACATCTATATGCTTGCTTCTGCCATGCATGACAGGATTTTTAAAGAGTTTAATGGCTGAGCTGCTGTCACTCATGATTGTAGTGCTTCCTTTCTACTTATGCCCTATCTTCTCTAGTATTCTCCTCATCCATATAGTCTGACAAGCACAGTTTGCAGCTACAACAAATTTAGCCTCAGTGGTCGATAATGTGACTAGTGGTTGCTTCCTTGAAGACCATGAAACAGCTCCTGAATTCATCAAAAAAAATATCCAGAAGTACTTTTCCTGTCCTCAACATCTCCGACGTAATCATTGTCAGTGAATGCGAGAAGCTCTTCAGCTTCACCTCTTTTGTAAAGTATCTCGTAGCTCACTGTCCCTTTTAAGTACCTGAGAGTTCTTTTGGCTGCTTGCAAATATAGCTTTGTAGGCTTAGACATGCAACGACTAATTAAGCTCACAATGAACATTATATCAAGTCTAGTGGTGGTGAGATACATGAGACTTCTAACTATTTGCTTAAAATATGTTTCGTTAACTTTGACTCCTCCTTCATCACTGTGTAATTTTGAACTTAGTACAATGAGACTACACACAACATTGCTACCCTCCATTCCAAAACGTTTTAGAACATCCAGTGCATATTTTCTTTGGCAGATATATGTACCATTAGCAGTTTGCAAAACCTCTATGCTAAGGAAAAACCTCATACCCCCCAAATCAGACATATCAAATTCCCTTAACATAGACTTTTTAAATTTACTCATCATAACGTCATCATCACCAATATATATCAAGTCATCCACATAAATACTCACAATAAGAATCGTACCTTTATTACTGGTTTTAACGAACAATGTTTGTTCACTGTGGCACCTCTAAAATCCTTCACTTACAAAGTGTGCTTCAATTATGCTAAACCAAGCTCGAGGAGCTTGTTTTAGTCCATACAAGGCCTTTTGCAGTTTATACACTTTATACTAATTCCCTTTCTGCACATACCCCATCGGCTGCTATACATATACATCTTCACTTAATTCTCTATGAAGAAAGGCAGACTTCATGTTGAGTTGAAAAATCTTCAATCCCCTTTGAGCTGCTTAGGCAATAATCATACGAACTGTATCCATTCTTGTCACTGGAGCGCAGACTTCGGTGTAGTCTACTCCTTGCTATTGTGAATAACCCTTGGCCACCAACCTTGCTTTATATTTGTCTACCTCTCCAAGTTCATTGAATTTTATCTTATAAATCCACTTTACCCCAATTTTCTTGGCACCTACGGGCAACTCAGTTAGTTGCCATGTTTTATTCTTCTTAATCGCCTGCATCTTAGCATCCATTGCTAGACTCCATTTAGAACTCTTTTTAGCCTCTTCAAAACTAGATGGATCTGCAGACACGATTTGAGCCATGTTAACCTCAATATCCTCATCTGAAAAACCTTCACCAGTGACATAATCATTCAAATATGCTGGAGCTCGTTGGATTCTTCTTCTTTCTTCATTTAAATTTTCTTCTGTTGATGCGTTTGAAGCTTCTATTGATGCATTGGACAAGATTGAATTCGGCTCACCATTCACCATTCCCACATTTTCATTGCTATCTTCTTCACTGATAACAACATCATCTTCAATCAAGTCATCACATGCCTCATCATCTCCCCATTCCAGATCCACCAAGATTTGTTCTTCAAAACTCTTATCCCATTCCCATTGCTTTTCCTCTTTAAAAATGACATCTCGGCTTACTACAATCCTTTTTGAGGTATGATCGTATAATCGATATGCTTTTGATTCTTCACTGACACCTAAAAGAACACAGAGAAGACTCTTGCTAGTCAACTTTGTTCTTTTAGCATTAGGGATATAAGCATATGAGATGCATCCAAAGACCCTGAAATGCTTCGCTGTAGGTTTTACTCCGCTCCAAGCTTCTTGTGGTGTGACATCTTTTACTGCTAATATGGGACTCCTGTTCAGCACATAAATTGCCCAGTTAACAGTTTCAGGCTATAAGTTTTTTGGCATCTTTTTCTCAGATAACACGCTTCTCACCAGATTCATCACTGTTCGATTTTTTCATTCTGCCACTCCGTTTTATTGTGGAGTGTATGCTGTTGTTAACTGTCTCTTAATACCATGTTGCTTGCAAAACTCATTAAAATCTTTAGAATTAAATTCCTCACCTCTATTAGTATGTAAGCATTTAATGGACAAACCAGTTTCATTTTCAACAAGTTTCTTAAAGCATTTAAACATGTTGAATGCTTCAGACTTCTCACTCAAAAAATATATCCATGCCTTCCTACTGAAATCATCTATGAAACATAGTGAGTTTTTCTTGCTGTTTGACATTGGAGAGATTGGACCGCAAATATCTGCATGTATTAACTGCAACTTTTGTGTGGCTCTCCATGTGCTCTTTTTTGAAATAGGATCTCTATATTGTATCCCTATTATGCAGTCAGTACAAGTCACAGTTGATGCAGATAGTTGTGGAAGACCATGAATCATGTTCTTAGACTGTATTGTTCTTAAGCCTTTATAGCTTAAATGCCCATACCTGCAGTGCCAAAGATGAGCTAGGTCTGAAGTAGTTGTGTGAAAACATGTATTCTTCTCCTTCTTGGGCTGAAAGTTGGCCAATAATAAAAACATTCTGTTAGCTGTCATCTCAGGTTGAATAATAAGCCCTTTCTGTGGATGATATATGTGACACTTTCCTGATTAGATTAGGATTGCAAAACCATGCTCTTGAAGCTGTCTAATGCTTAGGAGGTTATTCTTCAGCTTTGGAACATAGAATACATCAGTGATCATGAAGTTACTATCATTTAAATGTAGCCTCACCCTTTCTTTTCCAAAAACGGTCATCTTGGTATTATTTCCCAGTTTTATCGTTTCCCGAAATGTCTCATTCAATTCACAAAATGCAGCCTTGTTCCCACTCATATGATTTGAGCAGCTTGAATCAAGGAACCAAATATCTTCTTGTGCTGTTTGGTTCACCTTGACATATGACATCAAGAGCATCTCTTCGTGTTCATTTAATTCAGTATAGTTAACTTCCTTCTCCCAAGCTGGACACCCATACTGAAAATGCCCAAGCTGATGACACTTGTAGCATTCAATGGTAGCCTTGTTGAAAGCTTGGCGACCTCTACCTCTACCCCTGCCTCTGTAGTCACCTCTGCCTCGACCTCTACCTCCATTTCTATCGGCCACAGTCACTTTCAAAGCCTGCTCCTCGCCATTGCTCCTGTGAAACTTTTGTTCATGCACAACCAGTGAACTTTGCAGTTCATCAACGGTAAGTGCATCAATATCCTTAGATTCTTCAATTGAGACGACTACATAGTTGAATTTCTCAGTTAAAGTTCTAAGAATCTTTTCCACAACAGTGACGTCCTTCATCTGCTCTCCATTACTCCTCATTTTATTTGCTATACTCATGACACGAGCAAAATATTCTGTAATGGTTTCACTTGCTTTCATCTCCAGAATTTCAAAATCTCTCCTCAATGCTTGAAGAGTTGAGCGCTTTACCCTTGCATTTCCCTCGAACTTCTTTCTCATCGAATCCCATATCTATTTTGAGGTACACTTCTCCAGAATTTGCTCAAGAATTGTCATGTCAATAGCTTGGAACATATAATTCTTTACTTTGAGATCCTTCATCATCAAATCCTCTAATTGCTTTTGTTGTGCTTCGAACAACACCATTTCTGCCACTGGTTCTTGATAACCAGTTTCAATCAGACTCCAGTACCCTTTGGATCTCAAGAGGTTTTCCATGAGCATACTCCAATGGTCATAGTGACCATCGAAATGTGGAATAGGTGGTTGCAAAAATTCTTCTCTTCACTCATCCTCTCTTTTCTTTTCTGTGTTTACAAATCACTCAAAAGACTGCTGCTTTTTTTCTCAGGCCCTAGGGGAGGCTCTGATACCAAATTGTAAGGGATAACAATTTGGAAGAAGAATGACTTGTTTATTCCATAACTGAACTTGGCTTAAATAACCTTTACAAAGTAACACAAAAAGAGAAATAACAGCCCACTAATGCATGACTATAGCATTGTGGTACATGTAACAGAGAATGCAACTAACATCCTGAAAGACAGGGATTTATTCTAACAAATAATTCTACTGTTACTGAAAAACTTAAGCAATAACTTATCAATATCTAGCAAATTATACTATACCACTAGCCAGGTAGTTATTTTTAACATAAAAAATATATTTAGACGATAATAATCTAAGTAAATCCAGGAAAAATTACAAAATTTAAAACTCAATAATCTAATTTCAAACAACAAAATTGAAAAAAAAATCAATTTCAAAAGAAACATCAAAGAAAAAAACTATTGTCAACTCGAATTAACTTGATTAATCTGTCATGCATGATATTAGATTGAGAATAAAAAACTTAAATCTAAAAATAAAGAACATAGAAAAAAAACCAAAGTTAAATCAATAAAACTCGAGTTAAGTCTGGTTAACTTGACTAATCTACACCTGATATAAATCCACATAAAAAAAATTCACAAAGCTCAAGAGCCAATAATTTAATGCTAAAGAATGAAAGTGAAAAAAAAAATCAATTCATAAAAAATATTAAGGAAAAAATATCCAAGTCAACTTGAGTTAACTCAACTAAACTTCTACAAAAAGAAAAGCAAAACAAATCACCAAGTTCAAGGCCAGTAACCCAATGTCAAATTATAAAATTAAAAAAAAAAATCATTATGTATAAAAAGACCTAAAGAATGACCGAACTTGAGTTAATATTCGAATCTAGTGATCCAAATTATGAGACTGAAATTACCCCATAGAAGGCAACACAAAAAAATAACAAATTAAATTTTCTAATCATAAAAACTTAAAAACAAAACAAATAACAAACAAAACAATCAGGATTAAATCTAATATAAACGCTAAATGAAATCAAATACCAAAGGACTAAATCAAAAAACAAAATAAATTAAGAAAACGATAAAAAATAGTAGTAAAAAGAATAAGGACCAAAATCGGATAAAAAAATTAAAGAAAATAAAATGTTGAGGGATAAAATTGAAAAAACAAATTAAGAAAAAAAGGTAAAAAACAATAAAAAAATAAGGACAAAATTGAATAAAAAAATCGAATGAAATAAAATGCTTAAGGATGGAATTGTAAAAAAAATAAACTTTAAAAAGCATTAAAATCAATACAAATAGAAATCAAATTATTGAGAGCCAAAAGTGAAACAAATACAAACTAGAGAACACAACCAAATTTTATAAGGCCAACATGAATCCCAAATAATGGTGAGAGAGAAAAAGGGAGGAGAAAAAGTGACCACCATCGCCCAAATGTCGTGTTTATCAACACGTGCACCGCTCTATCAGCTTCATTGCCATTGGATGTTTCAAACAACATCGTGGTTGATATTTTTGGATACCTGATGTCGCCGCGCATGCCAATAATTTTTTTAAAAATAATTTTCATATTTGTTAAGCTACCAAATTGCCCTAACTAAAACTAATAATAATAGAAAAACCATAAGAAAAAAGACAAAAATGCCCTGGAAACAACAATTTTAATTTTTAAATTTGAAGGGTAATACATCATTTTACTATTAAAAATGAAAAGACAACAATCCTCTTGGTGGAAGATTTATAATTTTTTGTTTTTTAATGTGATTAAGTCATTTTATTGTTTTGAAAAAAAATAAAAGATTAAAAGCCCTCTTATGCTAGCCTACTTGTTTTTTCTTTTTAAAGATAATTAAGTCTTTTTAATGTTATTGAAAAGGGAAAAAAATTGATTTATTCCATTCAATTTGTTAATACAAATTGAGCCATGTAAAATGATATTTTTACCTCTCAATTTGCAATTTTTTGGCTGTTATTGTGGAGGATAAAAAATCATTGCACTGTAGTGTATGTATCTTGCTGCATAGTGAATCATGGAGCACCTTTATTGTTTTTTTTTTTTTTTAATAATAATTATACATTATTTTTATTATTTATTTATTTTAATGTTAATTTAGAATTTATTGAGTCTGCCACTGCATATAATTTTTTCTTATCTACCAAATATCCTTAATACTTTTACCATTTAATCATTTTTTACATCCTTAATACCTAACCTCTTAATATATATATATATATATATATATATATATAGAACACCCAAACAAAAGAAGAAAAAAAAAAACAATATTCTGATGCCTAAAGTTTATTCCATGTTTGTGAGATGTCTGTCATATCATTTATGGCCTATGGGAATCTGGCCTTGGACCAAGAATATATAATGGGCTAAAGTTTAGGAGTTGGGCCTAAAAGTCCACCTGTTAGAATGCCTTATGTGGGCTTTAATTGGCCAGTGTTTTTTCTTTGACAAATGAAGTATCCATTGATCAAAATGAAATTCCATTTCCTACGACAAACAATATTATAGAAAAAACTTACATCGCGTCGGAAAAATACCTTGGAACGAAAATTGCGCTTCGTCTGACATTTCATTCTAGATTCAATAGGTTTTTTTTAATATTTTATTTTGGTAATCAATCTTTTTTTTTTTTTTTGACAATTTCATATTTTTATAGACAAATTGAAGGCCAATTTCTTCAAATTTGTTAAGGAAGGAAAACATTTGAAAGAAAGAGTATCAAAGTTAAAAAAGAAGAGAAAATAGGTGGAGATTTTGAAATTGGGGCAAGAAGCTCACTCTACCGCCCTACTTTTCAAATGATAACTTTTAGTCCCTTAAGATTTTGCAAATTCAAATTCGGTCTAAAACTTCATCTTTCTTATTTTCAGTCTTTTGATTGAGAGAGGAAAGAGATAATTCTAATGATAGGGAGAGAAAGTTTTGGTTGATACCGAATCTGACCATGAAAAAGATTAATTTTTGTGTTAATAGGTTTCATTCCATGAGAGAAGTTTCACCTAAGAGTTCTTTGTACTTCACCTTACATGAGATGTTAGATCTAGCATCGGGAAGTTTTTTAGTTTCGGGTTAATTTTGAGTCTTTGGATGAGTTTATAGGTTGTTTGAGGCTGTAAATGAGTTTGTGTTTAAAGTGTTTTCTAAGTATTTTAGGTAACAAATACATTGAAAATTGAATTTGTTTTTTTTTAAAAACTTAAGGCTTGATTTTCCAGTGACCTTTGGGTCATCGAAAACTAGGACAGCAGACAACTAGTCGTTTGCATTTTTTTTTTAAAAAATTAAAGGGTGAATGACGCATCATCCATTCTCTAACATAAAAAAAATTTAAAAAGGGTGAATGATGTGTTCACCCTTTAATATTGAAAAAATAAAGCTTAGCGCGTGGGACAAACATCTTTTAATGGGCTTGAAGCATGACCCAAGCCTTTTCTATGGTCCAGGCACGTGGGTAAGCCTACATGCTTTTCCCTTTACTAATATTAAATTTGATCTTTATTTTTTAAAATTAATTTTAATTGATAAATATTAAATTTTACTTTGCAACATCAAGAATGAATTCAACATAGGGGTTTTTTTTTGACATCGTAAACACGAATAACATACAAAAGAAAATAAATTATAAGACTTAAAGCCTTGTCAATATAATGTGGGAAGATGAAACTGAAAAAAAAAGTCTAGTGATTGCAATAACATAATTATATTAGAAAAACAAAAAGAATTGATTTAGTTGTACTATAGTAATTCATCGTGCAAATAGGTTTGCCTCTACAAGAAAAGAAACAATGAAATAACATTTTTTTTAGTTTTTTTATAATTGTAAAAGTTTTCATATCCCTTTCCTCCCGATCTGAATATTTTCCCAGATGCATTGTAAGGGGAAAAAAAGAAAGAATGATCACTATTTCTTGATTTGGAGCATTCTTTAAGGTATCATTTGGTTACTATCTTGGAACAAAAGAGATGGAGATAGTGGAGAAAAATAAGACAAGATAGAAAACGAGATGAAGATAAAATTGTGTTTGGTAGTAATATATTAGACAAAATAACTGTCTTTGTATTCTATTTTGTTATGGTGGATAAGATAAAATAAAATATCAAAAAAATCTATTTTATCATTAATATGTATTGTTGTCAAGCTTATATAAATTTTAAAAAATAATTATATATATATAATTATTTTTTAAAATTTATGTAATTTTGACAAAAATACATATTAAGGGTAAAATAGATTTTTTTGATATTTTTTTAATCTTACTTTAGTTTATATTAAGCATTGAAATTAATAATATTATAATAACCTTAGTTATAAAATAAAGATTAATTTGATGAGTTGATAAGAGACTTGAACTAGTTCGAGTATAAGAAAGAATAAAGGAAGGATTAACTCGACTTGATTTGGTAAAAAACCCAAGTCATCTTGGGATAAAACAAGGGAAAAAAACCTATTGACTTTTTTGAAAAATATTTTTAGTCAAAATAAGGTTGCTTTGATTATTTCTTGAAAATCTTTTGGGTCGTCAGATTGACTCTTTCGACCTGTGACCTAAACCTTATCTTAGGTTAACTCCTGAGTCAGATTTTAAAATTATGATAATAACCACTTTTATCCATATGTTGATTCGGGTAAACTCGTGTTGACCCTCTCGACTTGTGACTTGGGCTTTACCCTGGTCGTTCCTCAAGTTGGGTTTCAAAACTTTGATAATAGACATTTTTATTTTATGTTGATCCAGGTCAATTCGGGTTGACCCTTTTGATATGTGACTTGGGCCTTGCCTAGAGTCGACCCCTTAGTCAAGTTTTAAAACCATGAAAATAACCTTTGATAATAACCGACGTTGACTTTTTCATGAATGGCCTAGCCAACAAGTCTCTTTCGTTAAATAATCAATATTGAATTTTTTACGAATAGCCTAATTGACAAGTTTTTGATTTTTAGGAAAAGTCATTTAAGTGTCATGAATGAACAAATTGACAAGTCTTCTTTCTAAGGGATCAATGTTAAATTTTTCACGAATGATCGAATCAATAAGTCTATTTTTTAAGGGGTTGATGTTTGATTTTTTTTTAATGAATGGCCTAATGAACAAGTATTCTTTTTTGAGAGATCGATATTGAATTTCTATGAATGGCTTAATCGACAAGTCTCTTTGTTAAAGGACCAATGCTGAATTTCTCATGAATGACCTTATCGACGAGTCTTCTATTTTTAGGGATGAACATCAAAATTTTCATGAATTACCCAATCAATGAGTCATTTAATTTTAGGGATCAACGTTAAATTTTTCATAAATAAACTAAAATAAATCACAAATAGGTTTAAAATTAATTTATAAATTTTATGGCACATATATGATTAATTTATAAGAAAACACATAGCTTAGGTAACCTTTCATTTGAAAGGATGTGGTGAGGGTGATGGTCATCTTTCCTTAAGGAAAACTAACTCTATATTAAGATATTTGAAACCATTACTTATTTTAGGATCTCTGGTTTCCTTTAATTACTAGGTAGTGACTACATTTTTCAAAATTTTCCATTAATTCAGGTGGTACTAGTCGCCGTACTGGATACGACAACATGAAAACTCTGTTGGGGATTTGGGTTAAGCCTATATCAATGTGTTTTCTTTTTTTCTTTATCTATTTTAATGGTTATTTATTTAAGAGAATTTATTTTATGCTGTTTAATTTTACTTATTGCAATTTATTTTTAATCTATTGGATTTTATATGCATGTATGTCCCCCCCCGAGTACTCTCACACTCCATTATAAACCCATAAAGCTTTGGACCCAAGCTTGTCTTTTTTAGGATTAGATAGAGAGATTCAAGTGGCGAGTGTGATGTAGTTCCCCTGATGCTTAATTGGACTCCTGTTCAGATTGAAATCCACCTTATGCACTGGGTATCTTGGAGTCTCTCCTATGCCCATAGTATATAAGGTTAAGAGGTCAGGTTATCCTAGTGGAAATTCAAATGGTCTAGGAACCTAAAAAATCTTCAAGAATAGACAAGCCGACTCCAAACTTTTATGAGCTAAATCCTATCTATTAAAACTAACCCTTTGATAGGACACAAAAAGATAATATACCATTGTCATGCATATCCTTTTATTTCTTGTTCTTATTATATCTCCACCAATTCTTATGGAAAGTGAGAGATGGGGGGACACATCATTATTGAGGACATGAAGGCGATCAGAGCAGGACTAATAAGATAAAGGGGGGATGCTTGCTGATAAAGTTTGAGCCTTGATTTCCAGATCAAATGAAGCTTGATGATAGATCACCCGATGCTAGCTAATTACTAAACTGTTGAAAAATGTTATCCTTATAAGAGCAGACCAATTTTTAGAAGCAACATAGAGATATAACACAGTTGCTCAAGATCAGAGTCAACACAGCCCATGATAGGGTTTTAGAACCTAGAATATATATGCTTCACCTTTGACACCGTGGAGATGACTTCTACTCTCGAAGAGTAAGACTCCCTACTGATTAGTACTTAAAAGTGCATTTTTATCAAGGTTTTATATCATCATTTTGCACTTGAAGTATCAATAACTCCTTAACTAGAGCATGTTTTATAATAACAGATCTGATAATATAAGATAGCTTTAATTTATGGTAAATGTTCATTTTAAATGCAGAAATATCTCACAATTCAAAGGATTGATTGATGTGATTAACTATTGAAAGTGAAAGGATAAAGAAACGGCTAAGATTAGAAAGGAGATGCCGATTCAATTCAAATTGGAACACTGTTCAGTTATTGGGTCATATCTGGAGCTGTAGATCTTGGATTTCAGCTTAATTTATATGGATGGAAAGCTAA
>Ga0325401_1006349_pt1 | contig 11417 bp, 6 predicted proteins | sample PopdelMetagenome_FD_205666 | JGI IMG/M metagenome (GOLD analysis project Ga0325401, IMG submission 205666) | Populus deltoides microbial communities from Bellville, Georgia, United States - Xylem-PdKOR-R2 | ecosystem: Host-associated > Plants > Phyllosphere > Stem > Wood/Secondary xylem | place...
CAATTTCATTACGTACAAAATTCATTCGACAAGAACGATAGTTTTCATGATTTTTTGAGCGTGCAATAAAATTAGGTAAAATATTATCAGGAATAAAATTGAGATTACAATACGAGTAAATTTAATTTACCTTAAACTATTTTTTTTAACAAACAAAAAAAAATATTGTTCACGTTCACGTGAATAGTGCGAGTGAAATCAATTAATTACACTGGTTTTTTTTAAAAAAAATTTCATGCGAACAATGCGAGTGAATTAATTTGCATTGTTTTTTGAAATTTAAAAAAAAAAAAAAAAACTGTGCACGTTAATACGTGAACAATGTTACAGTGGAGCATGGCTCCACTGTTCACTGAACAGTGGAGCATGGCTCCACTGTTGGTGTTAATGTTCAAAAACCTGTGGCTCACCACAGTTATCAGTGGGTCCCATAACAAAAAAATTACTCTTTTAATTTTACCAAACACTAAAAGTTGTGGTTTTTAATTTTACCAAATACTAAAAGTTATGGTTGCGAGTGAACCTCACCCGCAACCACAATAACAAACACCCACTAAGATTGCAGGATTTTTAATGATCTGGGTATTAGTTGTATTTCATGTAAACTGGTTTGAATATCTCGAATTATTAAAAAAAAAAAAAAGTTTTAAGGCGTTAATAACAATGTCTAAGTGGGACAAAGCTCACCTTGCAAACTTGCTGACAAGAAGCCATGGTTGACAGCATGTGTATCCACGCGCCATGGCCACAAGAGAGGTGCTTTATTGCCATTACCATCGTGCAGAATGGAAATATTACTGCATGGATAGCCGGTGAAAGGGGAAATTGGAAATATTACTCATGGGTAGCTGGTGAGTGGTGAAAATTTAAAGGTAAGAATGGAATAATCAGATATTTTTTATTAATTATTTTTAAATTTATTTTTTAAAAAATAAATATAAAAAAAGAGAAATAAAATTTGTTATCATGAAAAAATAATAAGAATATTTTTAACTAGTATTTTTCTTTTTTATTTGTAATTAATTTTTTAAATAAGTTTATAAAATAACTAATAAGATGCTATTAATTATTTTTCAAACATCATAAAATTTCTTGATTTTAAGTTGTAGATTGCAATAACAAAATTTTTAGCAGAAACGTTTTTTTATCAATGTGGATAACTTTTTGATAATTGAACATATCTTATTTAACTTTTTATATAAATTAAATTTTAAATTAAATTAAAATATTGTCTTTCTTTGACATAGGTGATCTAACAAGTTTAAAAACAAATTAAATGATTTGTATCATGATCTAATTTTAAATGAAAATTTCAAGATAAAATTATTTTTAAAAATATTAATGAGGTGACGTATTTAATCAATCTAAGTTTGGTGGCCTGACCTTCCTCCAGCTAGGCCATGAATTGCACTATGTTAAAATATTTAGTTTAATTATTTTTATGTAATTATATGATAATAAAAATACTCGCTCGAAAAATTGAGCATTGTTTAAACGTTAGGATGTTTGTTTAAAATTGTGATAACCCTAAAAAAATAAAATAAAACAAATCATAAAGTTTAATTGTAACTCAACTTAAGTTAACTAACCAAATACATTATTCACGTAATGTATTCCACTATGTTTAATGATTGAGTTCCTTTGAAAACTATTTATTTACTTCAATGAAAAAAAAATTTGCTCGTAAAATTGAACATCAATAAATAAAGATTTAATTTTGAAGGATGAGATTGAGGAGAAAATAAAAAGAAAAATCCATATTTATAAGCTCATATTGGCCTATCGAGCTAACCTAGGATCTAGATGATCTAGAGCTTGAACAAGTCTGGGTTGAAGAAAAATTAGGGAAGAAGTTGACCTGGAGCTTGAACTCAGTGAAACCCAGGCAAAAAACATGTTGGTGTTTTTTTGTGAAAAAAAGGTTTTTTTTTCAAAACGACTTCATTTTAATGTTTTTTATTAAAAAAAATAGGTGAACTTAGGATAATCCTTCTCCGATCTAGAACTTGAACATTGTCCTGGATCAACCCCTTAGACGAGCTTAATATCTCTAGAAAAATTAAAATAAAAAGAAAAAATAAAACAAGGCAAGGTGCATGTGTGTACTTATATATATATTAGTGATCATCCGATCTATTGATGTGAAACTCTTGATCAAGTGGTTAAGCAACCCCCAATGAAGCAGATAACAACTCGAAAAGTCAAAATTCAGGTTTGATAAAAACATTGATCCAAGGGTAACCATGGATCTAAGAACCAAAATGTATTGAGAAAAGACTTGGATCGAGAAATGACATTATATCTAAGAACCCTAAATATGCAAATGATATCACGAAACCAGTTAATCTTTGATAACTCAGTGTTCAATCTTTGTCCCTGCAAAGAAAGATTGTTTTGCCAGGAAAAAAAAAACTCACATTTATTGTCCGACTTGCTGCTGAAATTTACAACTAAAAAACATAATATAGTATCCTCTAACTAACCTTAATAGATCCTTTTTGGGTTACAAGCTGATAGGCCTAAATTAGTAATCAACTAACATAAATGCAATAATAAAATAAATCCTACAAACTAACAGTTCCTGCTATCCAAAACATTCCCCATGTCATACGGACACATCTTCAAAATCAACATCACTCATGTCCGTATTATCTGTCACGAACTCATCCACATTAATGTTAACTCGTCTAATAGCCCTCCTAACATTAAATTCTCTTAACTCAAGCTTAATTTGAACCCTACTATAATCTTTAACACGTTGCTTCTCTAACCTATCCAAACTATCTCCAAATTCATTGGTCATTCGATCTATCCGCTGATTCATTAGTGCCATATTATTATTTGTCTTTGACATCTTTGAATTTGAAAAATTGGTTAGTTGAAAAGAAATATATATCATTCGCTCACTCCCTCATGTATTTACAATCCTCTCGTGTTTCACTCAAATATGTTCACTATGTCTTTTTCCTCTCGTCTCACCTTTCTTCGACTCTTATGAAATTAAAATAAAAACCAAATATAACAGTTGTTGGTATCCAAATATATGTATATGAATGAAGAAGTAAGAAAAAATATAAAAACAAGTGAAGACAAAACTACGATTATAATTTCTCAAGTAACAAACAAATTTGTACGAAAAATAGATGTTTTTTAAAAAGCGAAAGAAAAAATATGCAAAGGTTATATAAAAAATAAGTAAATGACACCTAAATATATCAATTATGATGTTATTATACTATCATAATTGAAAAATAATAGCAGCAAAATAAGTTTGAATTATTGACACAAATTAGACCTGTTACGACAAGATTTAATTCTAAATTTAGTTCCTATAGAAAAATAACTCCAAATAATCTCAAATTTTATATGGGATGCAATTAGAACCTTAAAACCAATTATATAAAACTTGAGAATTTTCTGAATTTATTAATCCTGAGATTTTCTTATGATACGAATCTGACCTATTATGACAAGACCTTGGTTACTATAGAAAACATCTCTAAATTAGATCTTAAATGGGGTGCAATTAGGACTCTTAGAACCAGTATATAAAATGTGATAATTTTTAGAATTGGTTTGGTCTAAATTCTCTCTTATTTGTGTATTGTGGCATATTCAACAAAAGTGAGTTTTGGATTATTATTTTTTTTACTCTTTATGCTACTAATATATTCTAAGAAAATAAAAAAACTAAAATAAAACCTTTTTTTAAAGAACCCTAGACACAAACTACTAAGCTTCATACATGAAATAATCAAAAACTGAATTAAAGACAACTAAACTTAAGGAAGTCGAAACTAACAAGAAGAAAATAAAGGATATAACCTGATTTTTAGAGCCTATATCTAATATCAATTGATGTGAACCTCTTGATCACGTGGTCAAGCAACCCTCAATGAAGTATATAACAACCCGGAAAGCCAAAATCCAGATTTGATAGAACCTTGACCCATAGGTAATCTTGTATCTAAGAACCCTAAATATGCGAATGACACCATAAAATCAGTTAATCTTTGATAAGTCAATGTACGATCTTTGTCCCTATAAAGAAAGATTGTTTTGCTACAAACAAACAAAAGGAAAACTCACTTTTATTCTCAAACTTGCTGCTGAAATTTGCAGCTAAAAAACATAATATAGTCCCCTTTAACCAACCCTAATAGACCCCTTTTGTGATGCAAGCTAATGGACCTAAACTAGTAATCAACTAACATAAGTTCAATAATGAAATAAATTTCTAAACAATGTTTAATGGATCAGAACAAACCAAAATTAAAAGTAATTATTCAAATTGAATAAATAAATAAAATAGGATAATAAAAACAAAGTCTTCACGTCAAAATTCCTCCATATAGCCCGAATCTCCAATTTTCACACATTCCTGGTAGATTTTTCAGTCCTTACTTCAAACACTTCATTCTCTCTTGTTTTGATGAATTAATAGGTCTACCACATATGTTTAAAAAACTTGAGATGTCTAGTTTCCAAACCAACTTGAATCACATAAAAATCCCACATGTAGCTCCATATGTCCTAAACAATATACAAATGTTTAGTCTGACAAATTTATCTAGTAACTTCAACCCTTTAAAATAATATGTTCTTAAACTCTATTTGACTTGAATATTTACCAATAGTTCCATGTGTCTAATATCTCCCTGTAAATTTTCAGCTCGTTCCGATGAGTGGCTTGAGAGATATTCCCGATCTCGTAAAACTAGTCAATATATATTTTAAGGCCAAATTTTATATTTGACTTGATTTGTATCACCTATATTTTAGGGAAAAAAAACAAATAAGGTAGCTATATTTTAGGCATCAAAAGGGTTTAAAACCCCATTTTCATTGGAAAATATCAAATAAACACCATGTGGATCTTAATAGACCCATTTATGGTCTTAAATTAGCATTTTATTGGTTTAAAAATGAAAAATCAACATGAATAAAAAAAGAAACCCAACACTTTCTTTGGCAAGATAAAGGGAAAAAAAACCCTTGAGGGGTAGTTCAATTGGTCACGAGTTCAAGTTCTCTCAGGACAACTAGATGCTTACATGATTATTAACTTTAGGACCCGTGGGATTAGTCGAGGTGCGCCCAAGTTAGCCTGGACACCCACATTAATAAAAAAAGATAAAGGTAAAAAAATGTCAAAATAAAACTTTTATCGTCGAATGAAACTTGTTGACACTAATAATAACGAGTTTCATCGCGGAAAAATGCATGTTTGTCAACTAAGATCTCTACTCATTATAATTTGAAGACTATCTCTCTCCCTTCTCAACTTAGGGACTGAAATGCAAGAAAAAATAAAATTTTGGATCAATCCATTTAATCTCCAAACTCAAGGAAACAAAAAACCAAAAAAGAAATTTATAGAAAAGGTGGTGCATAATTTTTTTTTTTTAAATGACCTCTTAATTTTTTTGTGATACAATTTCAGTCTCCTCATTTTTAATTTTTCACAAACAATAAAAATTGGATTATTCTTTGTGAAATTGAGCACCAAGACAATTATGAGATTTTTTTTAGATTACTACATAAAAAGCAGACCAAAACAAACCATTAACCTTAAATTCCAATCAACACAACATTGAAGGATCTAATTGACAAGAAAAAAAATTGATGATTGAAGGCAAAAAGAAAAAAAAAGAAGACCAGGGTTGACACTGATTTAAGAAAAAAAACAAAAAGCCTGCCATTGTTCATTGTTTTCAATTTTGGTCCCCTCATCTTTAATTCTTTGCAAACAACCAAATTGATCTATGTTTTGTGAAATCAAACACCGACATGACGCCGAGAATGTTTTAAAAAACCATAATAAACACATCAAAGACAAATAAAATTAAATCATCAAATCGAAATTTCAATCTATCCAACATTAAAGGATAAATCTAGAAAAAAAAAATTTGGTGATCAAAGTGGAAAAAAAGAGAGACAAAAAAGCTAACATTATGCTAATAGACAATATTTTGCCTCATAAGCCACAATGTTTTATTGATGGCTATTATTTTTATTTTATTATTTTAATTTTAATTTATAACCTTCTTTTCTTTAGTTATTCTATGAAAATAACCAAGTATTTTGATTACCTTCTTGCACTCGAGTGACATTTTTGTCCGAGAATTGAGGAAAGACTCATTAGCACCATATATATTTTCAGGATAAAAGAGAACTTTTTTTTATTTTATTTTCATTAGCTACGAGGATTCAATATCATAGAATCTTCCAAATTAGCCCTTATTTGCTTGACCATTTAGAGATACCCTCGTAAAATCTTGATTTTGTGTTTAATATTAACCTTGTAAGATACGTGGTTGGTTTTTTAGTTGCTAATATCAAGGTGTGTAATAAGGAAGTATTTGATTAAAAATCAAATTAATTATACAAGTTTTATTATTAAATACAAACTCATAGGTATAAATTATACAAGTTTCATTTTTAAACACAAACTCTCACACAAAGATAAGTTAAAAATAATGGGCAATTGAAGTCCATGAACGTATAATCCATATGTAATAGCAAAATCAATATATAATATACTAGTTTTCTTTTTCATGGAAGGATGAGATTAATCATGTTTTTAGTCAATAATATCTGAAAATAGAAAAACATTACGCTATTCTTTCCATAATTTTATAGTTTTTAAAATCAATTCAGAAGTTGATTCAGGATAAGTCTAGAATTACTATTTAAATGAGTTAACTCGGATAATAAAAATAATTTTATTTTAAAAAAATTAAAAAAAATCAATGTTTTTTTTGTTCTTAACCGTGTCATAAGTCAACCCAAGTTTTTGACCAAGTCATCCCAGGTTAATTATCCATTTATTTTTATTGAATCTCAGCCTGACATACGTCCTGAGTCACTGAGATCATAGATCAATCCATTAGACGGGTAAAGTTTTAAAACAATTTATAATTTAGTCATATTTTCACTTTGTTTCCATTCTTTTAAAAGTTATATTATATATTTAAGGTCAAAACAAATATAACTCTTTACATCTTTACTAAAAATAAGTCAATAAGATAATTTAAATTAAAAAAAAATCATCCTAATTATTTTATAGTTTAGTTGTTTTTATGTTTATCATTCATATTTTAAAAAATTATAATTTACATTCTAAAATTTTATATCTCGCGATCTTAAACTATTTTATTGTTTAATTTATTTTACTATGAAAAATAATATAAATAATAATTTTTTAAAAGATTAAGGGTAAGTAAAAATAAAATAAAAAAACTACACTATAAGTTAATATTATATTGTCTGAAGAGTCCTTGAATCTTAAAATTATAAAATTGCGTCTCTTTCTCTGATATTATTTCCTCTCCTTTCCTAGGTACCCAACTCGTCTTCTCCTCCACAAAGATACGTAGATATGAGATCAAATTTAATTCATCGTAGTCAGTGACGTGATACGCATTAGTTGGTAACATAAAACTTCTTGTCAATTAATGGGAAGGATTGCGGAAATTGTTAAGAGGCCGCTGAGGGTAATGGATCCAGTAAGCTCATATTCCAAAGCACAAAGGAATGGGTTTTTCATCTCTTCTTTGCCAAGAGAGAGGTAGCTAAGGGAGAGGCCGTAAAGGGTTCCTTTAATGGCAATGGGAGAACATACCTTTTTTAATGAACCAAAAGTGCAAGCGCGAAGTACTGTTAATGAAGAAAATATCTATGAAGCTCTGAAGCTAGTAATCCCAGGTGGCAAAGAGAAAGCCAAAACGATGGGTGGTGAGAAAGAAAATAAATGGGATTTAATTAATTAAAAAGAAAAAAGACTACGGGATAATAGCCCGATAATCACGGTAAAGATGCAAGGGCAAGTATAGCATAACAACACAGATTTGGATTCACTAGCAATCACGATGACAAGCAAGTGGTGGTAATCCAGGGGTCATTTCTCTTTCGTGAATTAAGTCAAGCTAAAAGCCTAGATGTTGGGGCAGATAAATGGGGTTGTTGAGATAAACAGTAATGGTGAAAGGTGAAATAGAGGTGGTGTCTTTTTTGTGGTCAGCTGTTGTGAATTCAACCTTCTATTTTTCTCTTGCTGGAGCTATAGTTATTTGAAGGTGAATTTTAAGCAGATATTGGAATTGGATTGTGAATAGTTAATTTTAGTTATTCATGTCATATTATATACGAGAATAAATTTATTTTTTATTTAAATTTAAAAATTAAATTGATCTAAAATACAAATTATAATTTTTTAAAGAGTAGAAATAAGATGAAAAAATAACTAAATTATAGGAGAGTAAGAATAATTTTTTCAAAATAATATTATTTTCAAGGAAATAATTATTGTTGATTTTGGTTTGGATAGAGATGCTAAGGGAGCTTAATTATTGATGGTCAGGAGTGGAGAGTGAATTGAGCTTGCTAGATGTACCCCAGTTTCTTTTCTTTCGGCTGATAAGAGGCGTAATATTATTTGCTGGAAGAATGCTCATACATGTATTTTCTCCATTTGTTATGCTTGGAATGCTTTTCGCTCTTTTCTGAGCAAAGTAGAGTGGTGGAAACTTGTATGGCATAAACATGTCTTATTAATCACTTGTTTTTTGTTGCCCTTTTTTTAGCACATTTGGTATGAACTTTGCTCTAAATGCCTCATTCCTTTCAATCATCGTCCTTGGGCTAGTACCCTTATATGGATTTATATCCTGGGTAGAGGTAGCTCGCTTCAGTCTTTGATTATTGTTATGATGATGTTAGCTATTATAGTATATACTATAATTGGAGGGAGAGGAATGTTAGGCTAAATGGAAAGGCTGATACGGTTTAGCTTTGTAATACGACCCAAGTAAGGTCAGATTCGGATTTTGGCGTAAAAAGCGCAACAGTTAGAGGTTTACGACAATAATAATAATTCTCAATCCGACCATTGGATCGGCCTAAAATATTATATGGACTCTCCAGACATGTTGTCTTACTATGGATTAAAATTGCAGGTCAACGGAGTTCGAGAAGGCACCACAATACTGGTCAACAGAGGGTGTATGAATTTTGTTATTTACTTCCATTTGACTTGTGGACTTCCTATTTGGTTATGATTATTTTCCTACAAGGATATGGCAGCTAGTTTTGGGAATTTCCTAGTTCCACAAGGATCTTTAATGAGCTGCAATATAATCTCCAAGTGTGGAAATGATTCATTAATGTTTCAGAATCCTTTTCTTATAAGGATTCCTTATTCATCCTATCTACACAAGGAAAGAAGGGCTAGTGGTATATAATGACACATTAGTTATTTTTATTATTTTCTTTCATGTTTGGGCTTAATTAAAACTTTGTTTTGAGCTAGGATCCAAGGCTTGTTTGGATCAGGTTATGGGCTTTTCAGTTTAGGGTTTTTGGGTTAGTTTTGTATGGGGGTCAGTTCAGCTCACAAGGGTAGATCCATTAGGGTTACTGTTAAGAACTATTTAAACACATGTAACCTAAATTTCGGCAGTTTTGATGATAATTACTTCTGAATTTTTCAGTTTTAACGCGTGAGAGTGATTCTTACGTTCTTGAACGAACTGAATCTGACTTATCGAAGAATAACTAGCTTCGTGGCGTCATTCTACTCAATCCAATAGTGTTGGTGCCTGGGGCAGGTTTCCATTGTGTTCACACTCCTATAAGACCTATTTTGGCTTTCCGGGATCAGATCTCAATCTTGATTGTGGGTTGCGTGCCACGTGATCATGAGGTTCGCATCAATTGGTATCAGAGCTAGGCTCCGAAACAAAGGTCATATCCTTCTGTTATTTTTGTTTTTTTAGTGTTCCTTTAAGTTTTTCAGTGTTTGCGTCCATCTTCTTGTTCTTCGTGTCTGTTTCATCTTAAAAAAAGAGGTTATATTTCATCTTGTTACCGTCTCTAATCATATCAATATATTAAAAAAAAAAGAAAAGAAAGAGAGAGAGAGAGGGATTAGTTGAAAGTTGAAGGATCATTTAATTTTTACCGCAGAAAAACAACTCTTGGAGAACCATAAGAAAACCACCTCGGAATCAATTGAAACTTCATATTCAGTCTATTGGCGGTGAGATCACATCATATGTAAAATTTGGGCTTATTCTGATATTACTTGCTTAAGGTTTTAATTCGAGGTTCAATTCTATCGCAAAAACACTATTCTCAGTGAACCATAAGCAAACCACCTTAGAATCAATTGAAACTTCATATTTCATTATTGGGGATGAGATCACACCATATATTAAATTTGGGCTTATTTTGATATCAGCTTCTAGAGGTTTTAATTGGAGGTTCAATTCTGCGGCAAACTGATCATACAAGGGGTTTGGGTACCTAGACTTAATAGAATGACCTATAAACTGAGATTTGTTGTTTTCTTGGTATCCTAATATTATATATTAAATTCAAGGTTATTTGGATTGTGTTTTCATTAGTTTCCAGAATCAGGTTTTGTCTTGTTATAACGGTTTGTTTTGCGTTGTCTTTCAAAATTTGTTTTGTTTTTGTTGATTTTGTTCCTTCTAGTATATTGTCATCATATTTGGCTGTTGTTTGAGTCATTCTCATCAATTTCATATTTGTTTGTTTTCGATCAGTTTTGGTCCAAACAAAAGTCAGATTTGTAATCTCGAGTCTAAATCAGTGTTCTTCCTGTTATAAACTCTATTCTTGTCTTCATCTTCTTCTTGTTTTTTCCCCCCTATTTGTGTCATGTATTCACCAAAGGAGAGGGAACAGAGGAGGATTGTAAATCAACGATGCAAAAAACTAAGCCATGGTTTGGTGGTTTTAGAACGAGAAGTTGATAAGTGTAGAAGATTATTCTATGATCTTCAAGCTTCATGGTAAAAAGAGGTACAACACCAAAAGAATGAAAGATGAAGGGGAGCCGTTGTGGTTATCATTCAAAATTATATACGCAAGTGGTTAGTATGGCGTGTTTATTTGAAATTCTTGTCAGTCACTACTTCTATCCAATGTTGTTGGAGAAATGTGTTAGCAATTAGGGAATTCTGAAGGCTTAAACAAGAGGCTACTGAAGTCGCTACTAATCCTATTCAAGATTCGAGGGAGAATCTTCTTGAAGATGGAGGGAATGATACGGTTCAGCCTTGTGATACGACCCAAGTAAGGTCAGATTCGGATTTTGGCGTAAAAAGCGCAACAGTTGGAGGTTTACGACAACAATAATAATTCTCAAGCGAAAGTAGATGATCTTCGGTATTCAGGTATGCATTATACTTGGTCGAACCAATGTCCTGAGAATCTGATTATGCGGAAACTAGATAGAGTGCTGGTCAATGAGTAGTGGAATCTGAATTTCCATTATCGGAAGCGAGATTTTTGCCTTCGGGTATGTCAGACCATTCTCCTATGGTGGTAAAGGTTCTTGGCAATGATCAGAACATAAAGAAACCATTCAGATTCTTCGATATGTGGATGGA
>Ga0325401_1006356_pt1 | contig 11409 bp, 6 predicted proteins | sample PopdelMetagenome_FD_205666 | JGI IMG/M metagenome (GOLD analysis project Ga0325401, IMG submission 205666) | Populus deltoides microbial communities from Bellville, Georgia, United States - Xylem-PdKOR-R2 | ecosystem: Host-associated > Plants > Phyllosphere > Stem > Wood/Secondary xylem | place...
ATATATAAAAGGGCACGCGCACATGTGGTAATGTAAATCTTAACCATTAAAATTCCCTCTCCAGGTGTAGCTGTAGGTGCTGGTGTGCAAAGTATGGTTGCATTTGTCAACTTGGGGAGCTATTATGTTATTGGGTTGCCGGTAGGAATGCTGCTTGGATATGTAGCGCATCTTCAGGTCACGGTATGTAAGAACAATATTGTCAAGATATCATAAGATATCTCCTGCTTAACATTCAAATTATGAATGGAGAATCAAGCTAAAGCCATGAATTTGATTGTCTAGCATTGACCATTCACTGTTTGCTAATAGGCCAAGTGAGTGGATCTAGTTAAAATTGAACTTTATAAAAGGAGCATTTTTATTTAGCAATAGTTTCTTCTCTGCACATACAGGGTTTGTGGATTGGATTGTTGAGTGGAGTTGGAGTCCAAACACTTCTGCTATCCTACCTTACATGGAGGATTGATTGGAATGAACAGGTTTGAAAAGATGTCATGAAATTATCATGTTAGAATATTCTAAAACTCATAGTCAACTCAGAGCTATATCACCATAAGCAAACAACATTTCATTCGTGTAACGCAGGTGAACAAGGCATCAGAGCGTCTTGGTCGATTTTTTATTGAAACAACAGAGGGATCTGATGAAAGCTCCAATCTTGCTTGATAGTAATGGACACTACTTGTTGTTGCGTGTTCAAACCAGATTTTTAGATGTGGTTTTGCTAGCTTCCCTCCCTGTGAGGCTAACTACGTTGCAAACTGGTCAGTGCTCTCAGCTGGCTCATCATGCTGGCTTGGTTCACTCTCCTTTAGGCTTGCAATCATTTTGCTTTTTCTCTTTCTCCCTCTGTCTATTTTATCAAAGAACCACTCATCCAAAAACTTAAATATTGAGGTGAGACTTCAAGATTTATAATATACTTTATCTATCTCTTATATTTGACTTTCAGGGGAGTTCTTTTCTATGTTTTATATCCAGATTCCTCGTGCTTATCAATATTCTTACCATGAAAAGAAAAGGCACGTCCTGTTATTTTTCAATGCTCTCTTAAATGTGCACAAAGCTTCGGCTGATGTTAGGGTAGTTCATGGGGGAGCAAAGGAAGGAAGATGGGGATCTCCAGTCCTTTAAATTGGACCTTATTTTGATTTACGTTAGGGAGAGATGAAGAGAGTTCCTTCTGCAATGACATGTTGTTACAACATGATCAATGATGTCTTTACAAGTTAGGATTTATATTAAAAAAGAAATTATATCATGACAGATTACGAGTTAAGAAAAACAGCCAATAATTGTTTATGACATCACTCAAGGATTCTATTCCGAACCCTCAGACCATCTAACGTTTGGTTTGGAGATGGTTTTGGCTTTTGTTTGTGGTCTACATAAAAAGCATGTATTTTTAGCTTTTAAAGGAGTGGTTTGTATTTTAAAAGAGTTGTATCTTTAAAAAAAAATTACCATATCTCCAAGTCAAATACACATCCCGAACTTGATGTTTTAATCACACGTTTCCAGACTGCTTGTCCAACTCTTGGGGCAAGCAAGAATAGAGAGACACATGCAATTTGAGGGTTAATGCGAGCCTATTTGGAAACTACTGTAAACCGTGTATTTTTAAATTTTGATATTTTTTTATTAAAAGTTATTATTATTTATATTTTTATATCATTTTGATGTGTTAATATTAAAAATAATTTTTTAAAAAAAAACATTATTCTGATCCATTTCTAAGAAAAAAACTTTTTAAACCGTAACCGTTATCACAATCTCAAACAGGCTAACTAGTGTTTTTTTTTCTTATCCTTGTATCCTCATGCCCTTTTAAAAGGTGAGACTAGTCTCATTCAGGGTTCGTAGTTGTCTCTTCTAATAAGTATATTTTCTAGAAATTGAACTTGTGTTCTTATTTTTGTAGGGTTCTTATTTTTGTAGGGATATAGAGTGACTTAATCGCTAAATGAACATTTAATGGGTAACTAGGGTTTGAAATATGACTTCTGATTTTCATAATTAAATTTCTTATTTTTAATTAGGGATAACTACAAAACAGCCCCCAACCTATAAAGTGTTGTACAGGCAAGTCCTCCTCGTATTGGTTTTTTCCAAGACCAACTCAACCTTATCATGATTTTACCATGTCAGTCCCCACCGTTAGCTTCTGTTAAAGTCTGACACAGAGGAGGAGTCTACAAATTGTAGTTGTCCCCTTTAATTATGTTCATATTGAGATGCAAAAGTGGGATGTTTGTGAGTACCATGTCGACTTATCTCTAAAGTGATAACAAATATTGTTTGTTTATGTAATTACTTATTTTATAATTTTTTTTATAAAAATAAATTTGTTGAATGAATATATGATTTGTATATGTTAAGATTTTTTTTATTTTTAAAAATTAAATTTATTTGTAATTTGATGAAATTGATTTCAAATTTGTGACCTAGGTGTTATGTAATGAAATAAATAATGAGTTATTTAATGAATATATTTATATTTTATCAATTTTATTGTTGAGTTGAAAATTTTGGTAAATGTGTAGGAATTTGAATTTATGTAGATAATTGATAATGATTTAAGAGTATCATTAAAATATATTGAATAAGTTTGATTTAAACCAATGTTAGCTAATTTATTTAGTTTACATAATTAAATAATATGTGTTATCATGATCAATTTTCTATATAGGTTTAATACAAATAATGGATGATCGTTAATGCATTTATCGACATTTACCTAAAGGGTTGCTCAAGATAGATTATTGATATTGGGTTCAGGGTTTTATTAATTACGCACTATTTAATCCAAAAAAATATGAGTGGATGTAGTATTAGATGTTCATGTAAGAGGTGTAATAATAAAAAGTTTCTCGATCCAAATGTTGTGATGATGCAATTTCTACAAAAACAGATTCACAGAGAAATATTTGTGTTGGTTTACACATGGAGAACCATATGTTCCTTACGAGATATTTGTGGAAAGGATGGTTGGGTCAACTTCTAGTTCTAGTAACATGCGTAGAGTTATAAATGACAATAGTAATCCTTATAGGAATATAGTTATGGATGCGATGTGAATGAATCCGGTTATGCAGGTGAATGTTCAATCGTAGATGAAGAACCAAATGCAGAAGTAGCCAGGTTTTTTGATTTTTTGAAGACTTTGACAAAACATTATGAGATGAGTGCACAAATCACAATAAATTATCGGTCGTTACACATGTGTTCACCATTAAGTCAGATTATGGGTTCATTAAGGCTGATTACAACAGAATTGTTGAATGAGAAAAAAAACATTTTACATGAGGGGAATAGGTTGAAAGAGAACTTCTATGTTGCTAAATCCATGATAAAACCCCTCGGCTTAGGATACCAAGAAATTGATATATGTCCAAACTTCTGCATGTTGTACTACCTTGAAAATACAGAGTTGAATGAGCGTACAACATGTGAGCATACTCGTTATAATCCTAGAATTGACTAGGACAAGACTCTTGTCGCACATAAAAAACTTAGATACTTCACAATTATTCCTAAACTGCAAAGGTTATTCATGTCTCTAAAGACTGTTGAGCACATGACATGGCATCATTTATATGATGCAGTGGATGGAGTTATGATTCACCTATCTGATAGTGAAGCTTGAAAATATTTTAATGGGGTTCATTGTCAGTTTTTAATGGAATTAAGGAACGTACATCTTAGGTTATATATAGATGGATTCAATACATTCGGGTCATTTGTTGCTCATTATTCTTGTTGAACAGTGATACTCACGATTTACAACTTGCCACCAAGGATGTATGTGAGGTTGGGGTTCATGTTTTTATTTATGATCATACTCAATCCTAATAATCCAGGCTAAAATATAGATATTTGTCTTCGACCAAAATATAGATGAGGCCAGGATATAAATGTTTTTATCTTTAATCATACTTGGTTCTAATAGTTGATATTTTCCCGAGAGTTTTGGAACTGTTGATTTCTTAATGTAACTATTCATTATGTTCAGTACAGAAGGAATTACCGAAGGTTAATGTCCGTCGGTATTTTTCTGAGAGTTTTGGAATCGTTCATTTTTTAATATAAATATTCATTTATCAATGTAATGGTTCAAACTGTTTATTACAGATGGAATCACCAACGGGCTGAAAAGTTGTTGATGATATTTGGGGGGGGTTTGAAAAAAATTTGTTAAATAGAAATTTTCAATTAAATATTACAGATAGAATCACCGATGGAAGTGTTAAAAATATGAATATTTAATTATCCATTGGTAAATAAACCCCAAATTAAAATACCAGAATCCTTAATTTCATAACAGACAAGCATTTCTTTTCTTCTCTCTTCCTTTACTACAAAAGCAAACATGTTTCTCTCTGTAACATTCTCATTCCCGGAATCAGGCATATCAACCATACCAATAAAAAATGTGGGAAAAATTTTTTGTTGCCGAACTCATCTAAAGATTATCGAAATTTTTGTAGAAATTTCGGTAGAGTTTCCCGTACTGAGAGATCCCAAGTTATCGACAATTATCCTGCACACACTTTATACTCATTCTTATACCATAGCATAATTACCTTGCACCACACAACAATCATCCATAGGTACAAGCGCAACTCATGTATTCATTTTCCTTGCCCATTTAAACACATGAAATTCATAATTAAACAGAGAAAAGCAACATTAATATTACAAGTATAATATAGTAATGAAATTCTATGTCTCGACATTTAATATAAGGAGGTAGTATTACATTTCAAGTCATATAGTTACTTAGAGACAAAATACATTAACATTCATTTACTTCCTAATTCATACAAAAGAAACTAGAAGACTCCTAGTATGAATATGAAGGACTTGTAATATCACAACGTTGGAATAACTATATTAAAAGTAAAAGTATAACAGGGATGAGAGAGTTACCCAATACACACACACACACACTCATAAGCATACAATCATATTTGTCTTGTAATTCACACTTAAATCTTCCTTTACTACATCTAACAATTTCTACACTTCCCCTAATTTTCACTCAAGAACCTTAATTTATAAAATCTGAAATTGATGCATGATTCCTAATCAATTGTCAAATTGTTTTTCACAATTAGTTCTAGTGTCCATACCTTGAGAAAATTCAGAATTTCAGCTCAATTTCGTTGAAGAATTTTAGTCTCTTCTCTCTTGCATGCAGCCAACCCTCTCCCTTTTTTTTTCCAATTTCTTCACTTGTTTCTTTATTAAATTTTTTGTTAATGGGTGTCCTCTCTACTCAAAGTTTTAAGGTTTGCATAGTCCTAAAAGATTTGGTGTTTTTTCCTCTTTTTTGGTAAAGAAAATTCTGCAATGTCTCCCTTCTTTTTCACTAGGTGCAGTCGGCCATACAAGAGGAAAAAATTGGGTATTTATAGCCACATTCTTTCTAATTACACATTGGCCCCTTTTCTCTGTTTTTTTTTTTTTTTACAATTGGAGTCATACTCCTTATGTCTTTCATATTCTTCTTATTTGATTTCTTTATTATTATTTATTTATTTATTTTGAGTTTAAATCTCGGGATTTTGCACTCTCTATTTTTTTCTCTTCTCTCTCTTTTTCTCTCCTCTTTATCTCGTGTTATATTATCTTCTCCTTCATGCCTCAAAGGTTTGTCTTTCTTTTCTCTTTTTAGTGTTACCTTTTGTTTTTAACAAGATGTGAATTTGTTCTTGTTTTTGTCTTTTCATTGTAAGTAATAATCTAAGCTTCACTCATAGCTGAATTAAGAGGTAAGATTTTCATTTTTTTTTTTGTTTTGCATTATCTTTTTAAAAAAATTTTGTTGAATTATTTTGTTGTTAGAATTTTTTTATTATTATTTTTTGAATTGATTGTGATGTTTTTGTGAAATTTTGTTATTGAATTATAAATCCCTAATTTTTTAATTAGATTAGTTTAGATTAGAAATTTATTGACTAATTGTTAAATTATCTTGAAATTTTTATCAACAAAAAATTAGTTTCTAATATTTTTTTAATTTGATTAGAATTTTTTATTTTCTCTGATGTCACCCTTCCATCCTATTAAATTTAATTAAGTTTTTAATTTTTTTTCTTTTGAGTTTTAATCCACAAATTATGTTGTAATTAAAAGGTGTATGTATTGTTAAACTTAACTGATGAGCCATAATATAGATGAAGGGAGAACAAATAAAAATTCAAATTAGATTAAACAAAGTTTATGAAATAAGATCATGTTGATTAAAAATCTAGGGTAGTTTTTAACCAATTAGCCTAATATTTTGTTCTTATACTTTTCATGTTTTCTTAATACAGTTTTGTTCTTCTTTTATGTAATTGGTTTCTTTGTTGAATTTTTGAATTGATTGTGATGTTTAGTTTGTGATTTTTGTATACATAAAATATTAGTAACATCTATTAGGTGGAATATTTGAAAAAAAAATGGAATTTAAATTTTTTTTGTACTAAGAATATTGAAATAATAATAAGATTTAAATTGAAATTTGATGTTGTTAAAGCGGTTAATGTCTCAAAGCTCAAAATAAAACAAACTTATATTGAAAAGTTAGAAGCTATAGAAATTGCATAAAATCAACAAGTTTGTGGCAATCAAATTTCAATTAATGTGTATTTGCAGGTAAACAAATATTGGATAGTCTCTCGTATAGGGGAGGTGCTATAAATTTTTTTAAAATATATGGATGGTTTACGGTATCTCAATTCTTTTATCTATGTAGATGTCTAGAGGAAAGTCAATAAAGTGTTGTACAAACAAGATCGCTGCTAGTTCTTCTAGCAGCTCTTCTGACGACCATGAGTTGTTAGATATCGATTATGAATAGGCACAAGTAGCCTCTCTTGACACGGGCACATTGAGTGTGATGCTGCCATGCTGAGGAGGGGTCTTTTAAGAGTAGGATCCACTTACTTGAAAGTACCTTGTCCAGTGGAAGCCTGATCACTTAATGTAAGTTTGTTTTCCTCTCATGCACTATTAAAAAATAAAGAACAATAATTATTTTTGAAAATTAATTTCAATTAACGAATGCAATTTCAAGTTTACAAATGTTGAGGCTGCCTAAACGATAACATCGATGTTGAAATCATCGATGTAAGTGTCCTTGGTTTAATCAAGTCAGGTTTTCAAAAATCTGGAACGAAAACCCATGATTAATGCATGATTCGAAAAGTTCAGAGTTAATATTAACTTCAATAATTTTGTTGTTATGTTAATTTGGTTAGTTTATTAATATTAATTAACCAAATTGTTTTACAAATTTGAACTGCAAGGAAAAAATTTTACTGGGATAGGACTGACAACGCTGTTGCAAAGAGGGTTTGGGAGAATTACGTTGCATTTAGGTAAGATTAAAATCAAAATAAATATTTTTTTATCCAAATGTTAAAATTTTATTTTTTATTTATTAGTCAATAATTCATTTCTACCATATAGGTTGCATGATTTTTTGTACGATATTCAGAAAAACACCAAAAATATGCTAAAGAGAGCTTTCAAGATGGAAAGTCGTGGTGATTTGAAAAGATTACAGACCTCTATACGTCTCGGAGGTTGTATGGGCATAATATATTCACCACGTGATGTTCAAGGATTTCATGCGATGGTTACAATCCGGTGCGAAGAAACAGAATAGGCAGATTCATGATTTCATTACCACATACACTGACGGATCCATTTCGTTTGTTTCTCATGCGAAGCGAATGATAAAATTCTTTTTTTATTACATCCATTTCTTTTAAAAATTGTTATTTTATATGAATATGTTTAACTAACAACAGTTTTCTCTTGCATGCTACAATTCTTGGATGTGAATCAAGATCGACGAAGCTTTTGATTGAAACATATATTCAAAATGATGACCGTTAGAAAAGGGTGTAGCAGCTCGTAGATATTCAAGCCTAGTACTTAGTGGCATGTAGGATTTCAACAATTTCTTTTCTTAAGTTATTATTTTTTGAATTTACTAACTTTTTTTAGGAAACATATAACACCGGGTATGATCCATCAACCCATCTTGAACTATGATTGGAGGCAGGATCGTCCGGTGGACCCGATAGAAATTGAGTTAATGGTATCTCAAACACTACAATCAAGGACTCATAGATGACTCGAAGTGTTTCAATTATTGGATGCTCACAATCGGTTTTAAACACTCAAACTTCGGAGTTCCATATGGGTGATACATATGCTCCATCTTATCTCCCCCTCGTCACGACAAAGACCCTCCTCTTACTCCTCCTCCTCCGGCCCCTCTCTTCTATATGAATTGTATTTGAACTAGTATACTTTTAAATGCATAATAAATATTTGATTTTTATTTTAATTATTTTCTACTCAGTTTATTATATTTTTAAATATATATATATATATATATATATATTTTTTTTTTGTCATTGCTACTGTTTAATCACCAACAGAATTAACCCGTTGAAAATATTAAAAAATCATCGATGGAATTACAAACAGTTTTTTTTGTTGGTCAAATATCATATTGACCAATGGAAATACCGTCAGAATAAAGTAGATGAATTTTTTTGTTTGACGCGTTTTTTTTTTTGTTTATAAATCTATCGATGATTAAATTATCGACAAAATATCTATGAGCCCGTCGATAAAAATCATGCTAACAGAATCATTGTTTAACTACTAATGGAATATTCCGCCGGTAAAATATAAAATTCTGGTAGTGGATATGTATTATAATTGTTTGGTAAAGAATAAAATTAATTACACATATATTATTTTTCAATATAAATTTTAATGTTAAATGAATTAATTTACAATAGAAATTAGTCAATATGGAATATATCTAATTATCAAAATCAACTGTTATGTTTTTTTTTTATATATGTTATGTATCATTAATTTGTGTATCTATATTATTTTTCAACGCAAATTCTTTTTTCCAAGTATTTTGAGTATTATAGAGTGTTGATTAATATTAATTTAATTATTTTATAGTTTTGTAAAATATATTTTTTTAATATTTTTAAATAATTACTGACAAAATTACATATGGTTTGTTTCCGAGAGAATTACCGACGGAATGAAATATTTTTTTTACTCATTTTTTCTGTCAATAAATTTATCGGTAATAATATTTTTTATTACCGACGGACAAAAAATTACCGATGAAAGATTCACCGACGGAGCATTTCCGTTGGTGATTTCGTCAGTAAATTAATTACCAACGGAATGGTAGTACAAATACCGACGGAAAATTATGTAGGTAAATCTAAAGATTATGATAGTGTTAAAAAGAATACTTTATACGTATGTAACATACCTTTAATTTATTAGGTTAGAAAGTTTTTTAATTTTAAATTGGTGTTTGCTAGCTATTTTATGATGGAAAATATTTTTATACCACACAAATTATAGTGATATATAGTTAAGAAAATGTATTGGAAACCCTTTAGTTTCTTGAAGCTTGTTTAGTAAGAATAAAATTAATCCAATTAATGTTGTACTATTTAATACTGTATTTGAACTTTTTAAACAAGAGTATCATACTTTTAAATGAAGTTTAAATTTAATTTAAAACCTAAGAATATAATAAATATTTTTTTAATCTTATAACGAACCAATAAATAATGTTTAATTTAAAAAAAATTACTTTGAAATGATTTTAAAACAAATAATGAAAAATGAAGAGTTGGGTTTGCATGGACTCGGTCGACTCATTATTGGCTTGGCACCTAGCTCAGCCTTAGAAAACATTAGAGGTATCAACTTCTAGCAAATTCGATTGCTAGAAAATATGGGTCTGTTGTTGTTAGCCTCCAAACAAAACCTATTTTCATCATTGCGCTTTAATTAAAACACATTAAAATTATCTTAATTATACATTTGATGTCAATTCGATTTGAGGGGAGATTATGTGTAGGAATCAAACAAACAAAGATATACAATCAGCCAATAAACAGCTGAAACTTTGATTGTGCAACCATTAATCACTTGAATAACCACAATCAGCCAACAAACAGCCGTTATAAGGATTAATTGTTCTTTTCTGTTTTATCTGGTCATTAAGGTTAGTTAAATCTCTTGAAATTTATGCTGAAAATTAACTTTACTGTTATCACAACTCTTCTATAATTTAGACTTTGATATAATGTAAACTTTGTTTCTGATTTGGTTTGTGGCAATATTCAATCATTAAAGTTGTATTTTTTCATTCATGACATGTTAGAAGCTAGGTTTATATCTTTTTTGGATTCAAATGATTACTATTTTACGTAGACTCACATTCGCGTCAATAGCAAATATTTTACAAAGTCCTCAAACTTTCCTGATTTTTCTGAAATAACCTTTAATATGCTTATTTATGCTTAAAACATAGTAGAAAAGAGATATCATAAGATGAATAAAAAAAATATTTATTTATCCGTTGGGTTTTTATTTATATTTGAAATGGTTTGTATCATGACAATGTCACCTTGATAACGGAAATTCATTAGACAAATCTGGACGTTCTTGGATATTTTTATTTTTTTGTACAAAATAATTTCCTTCAAAACTCTTTATTTCATTTTATTATCAAATTTCTTTTTCAGGAATATTGTTTTATTCTATCTTAGTTGGATTTAATCTCCATCTCCATTTGGGTTGACCTAGGAATCAAAACCATAGTGCTTCTGAAGTCCAATTTTGTAGCACAAGGATTAATTGGTAAGTTTTTACCATGTAAAGTAGTCTGGTTTATGTCGTCCACAAATTTGGAATTAATTTGAGATCCAAGTGGAGTGTTTTATTGGTTGCAATTAATTGTTTGCAACTACCAGTTGGGAGCTACTAGTCAGACACATACAACTACTATTCTTTCCAGAGGTTTTCATCTTTCAATTCTTGACTCTCAACATATCATCCACACAAGTGTCTATCACATCTTCTCAGAAGAGATCAGTACTAGCCAAGAAAAACAAGAGTTCATCCAAGCAAGCTGACAATTCTAATTAACATGGCAGCGCATCTGTTTCCTACCAAAACAAGAAGAAAAAGGCTAGCTAATATTCTCATGTTAGTGATGAACCAGGTATGCAGAATAGGACAGGTGAAGAGAGCATTGTTGAGACTTTTTTCTTATTTTGAGAACCAGATCTACCTTTGTAATAAGGTGACCGTCATCTGTTGTCCCGGAGCAAATCTGGGTGTACTTTGTCTTACGAGTGCAAATACTAAATTATTACAATTGGAAGAGCAGTCAGTATTGTCAGGAAGATTCATAGGTTTATAATAGTATATAATATGTCCAGTTCATAGGTTTATAATAGTATATAATATGTCCAGTTTTAGTTAATTTAACTTGGATCGTCTTGAATTCGTAGCTTTGAATATCTTTTTTTAGCAATAAAAAAAGTTTAGCCTAGCCAATAATATAGC
>Ga0325401_1006358_pt1 | contig 11409 bp, 10 predicted proteins | sample PopdelMetagenome_FD_205666 | JGI IMG/M metagenome (GOLD analysis project Ga0325401, IMG submission 205666) | Populus deltoides microbial communities from Bellville, Georgia, United States - Xylem-PdKOR-R2 | ecosystem: Host-associated > Plants > Phyllosphere > Stem > Wood/Secondary xylem | place...
CGGCCAAATCACCCAAATTTGTCAGCACATAGGACCACACGGCATGGCACCAAGGATGTATCAAGATTCAAGAAATTAAAGCTTTGACGTGCATTAGCCAATTCAAGAATGCCCTTGGCTATTTTTTTTTTTCCTTTCAAGTACCACATGCTAAAATCTTTTCGGATACAGTAGAACAATACATTGATGGTATTGAAATATATTTTTAGTTTTAATATTTATCTATTTTATTAACGAACCTACCGAGTAATCATTTTAAAATAATTATAGGGTTGCTTGCTATTTTCTTAATTATTTTTTCATTGGTGATTTTTTTGGCCCGTGTTACTTTAAAATAATAATAATAAAAAAAATAGGACCAAAACAAGTTCCATTGCCCCAAATCTTCTTCCTCCATGGTCTTTCGAATCTATGACTTCCTTTTAATAATTGGATGTACGTAGCCACCAAAAAATCCCATTAACAATGATCATTGATTTTCGACTCAAATATCATATACCCATTTGGATCATGCATAGATGCTAAATTATTGATGTGATCATAGAAACAAAAAAAGAACTAAAAGCTTTCTTTATGTACGTGGTTTTAATTCGAGTAGACATAGTTGTATAAAATCATGATCACGAGGATCCAGTAAACAGCTTAGCAATGGTGGCACCGATTTCACAAAGACGTTTTAAATCACCATTCCTGCTCCCTAAAGGTGGTGAAGAGATTCCCTTGAGAGCATCCTGGCAATGATCAGAAGCTCTAGAAGCAATACCTGCCAATTCAGCCAACCCAAAAAAGGTCTCCGAGTTCAAGTCATTGTAGGCCTCTTCTAGTTTAGAAACTGCCCTGAGATAATCATGGCTGCATGTTTCGAGACGGTAATGGTAATCTTGACTAGAAGTATTCTTGAGTAGCTCTGCTATGTAGTAGTCTCTGATGTTGTTTGCATTGGTGTATGCTAATCCAAAGGAGATGAAGGCCAGTGTGTAGCTATCGGCATCTGGGGTACGTGAGTCGGAATAAAGAGCTTCGACACAGAAAGTGTAGTTTGATGTTTGGTTGCAGACCTTGTCTACTAGCTCGGTTGGCTTATCAGCGGCGGCTGGGGAAGCATGGATGAGGATGAAACAAACCAAGAAAGCAGGAGAGTGATAGGGGACTGAGAAGGAATGATATCTAGTCATTTCTTTCAGATACTGTAAGAACTAATGTAAGATAGAAAGGCCAACTACTTGTGTTTTTAAAGAAAAGATCGTGAGATAAAGAAGAAAGAAACAATTGAGTAATGTCCTTAGATGCTTTACCATCCTTGAAATTACCAAAAATAGCTCAAACCCTCTTATAATCTACGTAAAAACATGGGGATATCTCATACAAATTTCTCATTGATGAAGTAACATAGGTATTAAAAGAACAGACTGCGTGTTGAGCATTGCAAGAACTACTGCGTACCTTTTTTACTACCCTAATGAAACCCTAGAGTCTTCTGCGTAAAAAGATGAATATATGCTGGAAAAACCCAAGATTTGGGCTATCCCATACACTCTTGTAAAGCAAGGAATGTGGTGAGCTGGACAGATACGATCACGTATTCGAAAAAAAAAACCTAAAGAATATTAATGGCTTATATTTAATTTTATTCCATGAGCTTTTGCTGGGCAAGGAATCCAGTGAGCTGGACAATTTTGACCATGTTTTCAAAACAAGAATAGCTTCTCCACCCAGAGAACAAGATCTTATATTTTATGACAGAGCCATTGCCATAGCTACAATTTTCTGAAAGAAGAGCGATATCCCCAAATACCAAAATTTGTTTAATTTTGAGAGGTGTTGCATGACTGCATGTTGAACCTGGCAGATACTTGAGATTCTTCCAAAGCTCTGTCCTAAGATATTGAAGAAAGGAAAGGTTGGCAAAGCTTCCTCAAATTCCTCTCCATTGAAATCATTTATAAACAATTTCTCGAGGGCAGTGAGGTCTTGAAGTTGATGCGATACAATCTTCAATTTATCTCATTCATATATCCTTAGGAGTTTAAGGGATCTACTCAAGTGTTGGATTGAATTTATAACTTGTGTAGGAAAAGCCTCCAGCTCTTTTTAGCATCATGCACACAAGTCTCTCAATAAGTTTATAAACTCTTATTAATGTTTTTTTTTAACTATATTAAAAAAATAAAAACAAAATTTAACAGATAAAATGGTTAAAGAAAGATGAAATTAAAAAAAAAATTAATTTTATAAATCACAAATAAAAAAATTAAAACAAATATGACAAGTAATAAAAAAATTCAAGGTGGATAAAATTAAAAAACAAATTCCAATGAAAAAAGAAAACTCTATTTTTTTTTTTTGAAAGATTTAGAAAGTATTTTCCAAATAAAATAAAATAAAATAAAAACATTTTCTTTTTATTAAGATCAATTTTTCCTTTAACCGTGAAGTATTTTCTTCCTGACCAACTATCCTAAGGTTAGGAAGAAATTGGTAGGTTAGTGTTTTTCTATGAACAAAATGAGTCTTAATTAAACAAAAGAATGCAATTGTCGGAAACCCTGCAGGGGCGGACCTACGACATGCTTTGGTTGGTGGGAGCATAGCAGCCCCAAAGTTTTAAAATATTTTACTTTTAGTCCTTAGATTTTCAATTTTTTTCATAAAAATTATGCATTCAACTATTTCAAAAATAAAATATTTGCTCTCTCTCACTAAAACTTTCTAGTTCCGCCCCTACTGACGAGGTTATCACATGATACAATGGATAACGAAGCAAGGACACTTCCTGTAAATCATCGTCATTAAATTGGATAAGCCCCTTGCAATTTATTATCGAAAATCCCTCTAGAGATGCGCAACATTGTAGTCCTCTTGGTTGAACTCTTAAAATTTTAAATTCTCAGAAATCACTGAGAATTGAGATCAACTCAGGACAGTTCATGTTTTTAATTCCCACTAGAGCTGTGCAGAGTTTTACGCTTAGAATGGATGGATGGCAGCTTCTCACAATTCCATATCCTCAAAAAATGAATAGATGTGAAGCAATGAGATTCACCAGGTAAAATATCTTAGTTCATCACAATCAACGATTTCAAATCATGGAGCTCAGGTATCAAGTACGAGTAGTTTTCTCCACAAGTTACAAAGCTGGGCATTACAAGTTAATACTTACCTCGCAAATTAATATAACGTAAACCATAACTTTTTTCTAAATATTATTCTATTTATTTAGACTCGCAAGAACAAATAACGAGCCATAAAACGAGTATCCTATAGATTTAAGCCAATTTCATCCTTGCTTCTCAAGAAAAAGAGGAGAAAATGATTTCAAAATAGACAATTCTATTACTTGTAATGACATTCTCAAACTATAATCTTATGACTTGTAGCTACATCAATATTATGATAATCTTAAACTCTGCAGTCTATAAACAGCTATATTTTTGTATGTCATCACGCAAACAAGGCCTGTGAATGAAAAGCAAATGTCAATAAAGACCAATGTATTGGGTCAAAACAAACACTAACCCACCTTGTTTGAAATCTAGAATAACCAGGTTGTTTGATCTTTAGGTTCTGAACCTTCTAGCCATGTCTGATGCATGTGCATCCATGTGAAGCCATCAGGTACATTGGCCTGCCCAGAACCCACCACAGATTAATCACTGGTGTTGGGCATATATGGTGAAACCAGCAGGCAGAAAATCAACAAGGCAAATGATATTTAAATAGAGAGAGCGCCGGACTACAGTTCTACCTTTGAACTTAGCAAGACAGTGGTCAAACAGCCATGCCGTTCCTCCCCTGTAATGTAATTTTGTCATGGTCATGTCAAAGCAAATATAAGAAATGAGAATATAAATGAATCCAACATGACAAACCACAGGAAAATCAATTCGTACAGATGCAAAAAAAGTATTTATCTGACTATATTAAAACCGAAGGTCAAAAAGTTCCTTGTCTATCAATAAAAAGCAACTCCATCAAAAAATCAGTGCCGATACAAATCGGGGACATGTAAATGAACCGTAGGATGATGGAAAATAAATCTCACCAAATGACTCCCATTTATAAAACTTCACAAGCCATGTGTCTGAACCAACTTGTGCTGAAGAAACTCGATCTACCCATATGCGATAATTGGTTCCTTGCTTGTCCCCATGCAACCTTGCCATTACATCTATGCAGTGGTTGACTGGTTGCTCAACTCCTGAAGGATGCACAAATGTACCCAATGGAAACTGGGGAGCAAAGGAAACTCAGTAAGCAGATGTCAGTATCGTTGAAGGATAAAATGAAAAGGCAGCTCCTACAAGGGAAAAACAAAAAGGAAAGGGCAAAGGCAGAAAAAGATGACACCACCAAACAAAAGTTCAAGCACTCACAAAATTCAGGTGACAAGACAAAACTTGCATTAGCATGCTCCAGATAGAATTTTTTAATCATGTAAGCTGGGAATAGGTAATTTACCAAAAATGATGATTAAATGCTCAATTCAATAGGTGTAATAAATTGATCACACCAATATTTAATCTCCTAAACTAATTGGGAAAAAAATAAAAATAACTACGGAAAACAATAATTCTCCCTAAAAGCCATAAAAGCTCCTGCATAAGTTCCCCACAACTTCTAATGCAGCTTCAACTCAAAGAATGTCCATAAATTTACTGAAACATTCTGCTTCTAATGAATGCCTAACAACATGCAGATGTTACTTGAATTTCATTTTTAAAGTAAAAGGAATCCTATTAAACTTACAAATATTAACTTTGGGGTTTGCATATTCTTGGCAACTTCTGCACGTCTCCATCTCTCATAGAACAAATAAAACTTCACAACTTCATGACCACTATTGAAAATTTCCACTTTGCATTTCTGAAAGTCTCTAATATCTCTTGGAGAAACATTTTGACCGAGACTAAAATTACCGATGGCTTGTATTATCCCAGCTGCACATCTCTCTGTTGCATGAATTATATTAGGATTGTTCCTTGCATTTTCTGCATGCCACCGCAGCAATTCCTCCTGTGCATTGCTGACCTTCATAATAAAAATACAAATGTTAACATATGTGAGGGAAATGGAAAAGAATAACAGGAGTAGCAAATTACAAAGCTTATGAGGATACAAACCATCACACCATATACTTCAGGGACGCTGAATAGTTCAGCATCGTTACCAGAGTCACCGCAGACAAGAGTGTTAACTGGCATCTTCCCATCAACTTTAAATTTTTCAAGCAAATAAGCAAGAGCCTGTCCTTTGCCAGCACCTTTTGGTAATACATCCAAAGCCGTCTCATTACTGTATACCAGTTTAACATCTAACTGCCCAAGAAGAGATCAAAATTGAATGGTAAAAGGGACATATTCATTCATTGATATGAATCCAAATGCTTTTATAACTCATTGAGATGAAACTGCTCATATCAATATATTAAGAATCAGCGAACAAATGCAATCTTACCCCACGCTTCTCTAGACGTTCTGATAGAGACCTTATAACTTTCAAGGCTTTTATCTTCTCCACAAAAAAACTCACTTTATGAGGCCGTTGTTCTGTTTCAGACTGCAATGACCCATTGAAGTTCAGTATATTAGAACTCAAAATGCACAAAAGTCTGGTATCATCATAGTAATTAGTATATGATTTTAGCTCTTCTCCATGAAATAACAGTAATATTAAAATATATGCTCTCTTGTAGTCGATTTCTAGACTCAAATACCAGATATAATAATCAATGTCATTGGCTAAACACCGTACCTGAGGAGTAAGTTCTGGAAACTGGGCTGTTTCCTCTGTGACTATTTCCCTGTTCCAATTTTTATTTAAATATTGTTCCCAGTCCTCATCTCTTATCATTGATTCACCATACATAATTTCAGTTCCAACAGACATTATGGCTATATCTGGGGTCAACAAAGGTTTCTCCTTCCTCAACTGTTTATAAATTGTGGGTGACCTTCCGGTGGAGAAAACTAGCAGAGAATCTTGACGGTAGTAGGCTTCCCACATAGCATTAAATCTAAGAAGGCCTAGGTTGTCTGGATCAAGATGATCCACCTGCATCAGAAGCCACTACGTACATGACTAAAATAACCACAGCATGACACTGAGCAATTTTACAAAAAGCAGCCAACAGTTCTACCATTGTAAAATCAAGATCTGACACTATTATGAGATGCGCAGAACCATCAAGCCGATCCATAATAGGTCTATCAACTCTGCTAATAAAAAAAAAACCAGCTTAAAAGATTAGCAAAATGAGAACTTCATATAATAACAAAAAAAAAAAAAATCTAGTCTAAGCACAAGCAAATTTCTAAAGTTCCTCTATTTATATCCATTGAAGAATCTGGGGATCAAAACCACCATCAAGACCAAAATTAAAGTGTGATCATCATAAACAACTGTGATACGACAAAGATGAACCAAAATGATGATAATGCTAAAAGTAATACAATGCAGGCAACATATTTTAACCTAGGAATAAAACAAGTTTAAGTTAAAAAGTGGCAGCATTCCTATACAGTAGCAAAATCTATCACAAAGTAATGTTCTTTAAACAATTCACCAGTTGGGCACAAAGAACTATCCTGCTTCATCAAAATTAACCATCCCACATACAAATTCATAATGTAAATCACTTCCAACAGTATCTTTAGCCTTAAGAAGGACATTCACCGAGCAAGAAAACATGGAAAGTCTGTTAAAGTAGAATGATTACCAACCCAGATAAACTCTCTTCATTATCTTTAAAATATCAATGAAAAATTCAAATAACAAGACATAACAGGTACATAGTTTACAAAACTTTACCTTCTTCTTCCTCTTCTGCTCTCAACAAATCAAGAACTGAAGTCCAGGTTGTCTCTTGGACAAGTAGTGCAGTGACTGTCTTGTCTAACTTGTCTTTTTATCAAGCTAAGAAAAGACGCATCGTTTAGAAAGAAAGTGCCCCGCAAACGACGCAGCGGTTAATAAAAAATTTAGTCAGTGAGGTTCGTCGACCACAAACCACTTCCGGCTTCAATCTATCACGTAATAGAGAAAAGGATAAGTTGGTCCTTCACCTATCACGTAATTATCAATTAGGTCCTAAACGAAGGAAATTTCAATTAGATTTTCAATCTATCAAATATTACACATGCCTCATCTTTAGAATCTATGACATAAAAGGAATAATTTTGAGAAAAAACAGGTCATTTTGAAGATATTATTACTAGGTACTTAAGAGTATTTTCTCCACAAATACAATGAAGGGGCTAGTAGATGTTCTATCAACTATTACATAATTATTGATTAGATACTAAATAAAAATAATAATTATATCTTTAATTTATCAAATAATACTGAAACCTCATCATTAAAACTTATAAGAAAAATATATTTTAAGAAAAAATATATATTCATTTGAATATGCTCCCTTTAACCATCATGGTAGGTCTCATTTTTTAAGATAGTAGAGTAACATTAATTTAAAATTAATAATAATTTTTTTATGAATTAAAATGAAAACATTTCCGTAAGAGGGTTAATTGAGTAATGTCCTATTGACGGAGGACTCAATTGAGAATAGTTTGTTTTGTACATGTAATTGAGAATTAGGTAATAATTGGGGGATAACTATGTCCTTTTCTGAGAGTAATTTTAGATGACAATAATACCCTCAATCTCTAATGTATAAAAACACCCGTATAACACCTGTCTTTCTAGGGTTTTTGTTTCTCTTATTGCAGTCAGGGTGAGAAGTGCGAACCTAGCAGCAGCCGCTTCCTCTCCCTTGCTTGATATCTAGCTCCTTCAGGTATTATTAGCCTTGTCTTCTTTGACATCTCTATTGCTTCTTTTAGTAATGCATGTTTTAGCTCAGCTTGAAAAGTTTGGTCTTTTTAATTTTCGTTCTTCATTGCTATGTTTAAAGTTCTGATCTCTAGTATTTAATTCTTAGTTTCTTTAATGGGTTTGCTTTAGTTTAGCTAATGGATTAGAAATTTGGTGTTTTCTGATGAAACCCATTTTGGGATTTCATTGACTTGTTTGTTGAAGTAATGTATGTTAGTCTTTGGGCGTAAAGTTTGGTTTTTGTGGTTCTTGTGGTTCTTGTTTGTACTCTGTTTTGTGCTTCAAGTTTAGAACTTTATTATCTGATTCTGGTGTTTGTCAAATGGGTCTTCTTTATTTTGTTTTCCTCAAGTGGGTTTGGCTTATTATTAGAAATCGGAGATCCGGTGTTTGCTATGTGAGCCACATTTATGATTTGATTGCATTAGAGTGAGACTGAGTTTACCTTGCTCTGTTTTTGTTGTAGTATGGATAGTCAAATTAAGCATGCAGTGGTGGTGAAAATTATGGGAAGGACTGGATCTCGTGGACAGGTCACTCAGGTTAGAGTCAAGTTTATTGATGACCAGAACCGTTTCATCATGAGGAACGTCAAGGGACCAGTCAGAGAAGGTGACATTCTTACCTTGCTTGAGTCTGAGAGAGAAGCTAGGAGACTCCGTTGATGGGCATCTTACTGCTTGTCCACAGGATTCTCATCCTGGTTTTGGTGGTAATCAGTCAGGACTATTTTGTTATGTAGTAGCTAGTGAGTGCTAATGGGTTTTGTTTACGGTTGGATTATCAAGACTTGGATTCCAGATTTATGAACTACATGTAAGAATGCTTTGAATTTTTTAAAATTTGGGTTGAACCCACGAGTCTTGTTTAAATTGTGTTTTCTGCAACTTTTAGTCTTTTGCTGTGTTTTAATGCAATGGTTTTTAGCTAAGCATAAAAGTCCTGATATTGAAGCTCAATATGGGGTTTTCTTGGAGAAAATTTGTAGCTGGTTCTTTTTCCCCCACCTTCCTCGATATTTTTATGGACCTCCTTGTTTGCCATAAAATCCAACTGACATCGCTATAAACTGGATTTGGCTTGTTTTGATTATGATTCAGAAATCTAGAATTGCCTGCGCTGCTACCACCTGACAGTGCATTTCCATGTGAACACTGTAGGTGTCCATGTGTAATGATTCACAATGGTTTGTACCTGTGCATTCTTAGATGCGTTTTTGGGGAATATCGGTAATGGTGCTGAGATAATCCCTCTGCCAAGTGTGTGATTTCCTCGTCGATTTGGTACATAGTTCAAAACCTGCCTTTTTGGGAAGCCTAACTAGGCGGGGTTATTCCCAAATAAAGAGCACAAAAAACCTGGGAAGTTCTGAGATTGCCCTGTAGTTACGCTCTGCTGGTGTGGCATGAGGTTGCCAAGCAGCTGCACTCTATTAGCTCCATTTGGGATTGCCGGGCTATTTTTAAAAAAAAATAATTTTTTTTTTGTGTTTTTGAAATGTTTTAATGTTAAATAAATTTTTAAAATAAAAAATATTTTTTTAATTTTTTTTGGTCAGTGAAAATTTTTCATTCTGAACACTATTATTTAAATATATTTTTAAATAAAAAATATTTTTTTAAAAAAATCGCTATTGCACAGAACACACAACCAGCATCGCCAACAAACTTTTAAGATCGCCAGGATAGTTATCCCATTACTGTAGGAAATTTTCACCACCCAATGCAAACAAATAGCCAGATCCAATGACGAGGTTGTTAACTACCATTGCAATTTTTCACCAGCCAAGTTCTGCCATCTCCACGGTAAAAAGTCTACGTTGACGTTCCCATCACCATCAACGATGAAGATGACATTGATTTTCAATAGCCTCTCTTCCTTCCAAAACCACAAAAACAATCACATTTATCATTATCACCACCATCAAATTATTATTATTTTTTTAAAAAAAAATTATGTGATTCCTTCATTCCAACATATTTAAAATACAAAAGGAACGAGAGCCTTCACATCCCGGGGAAAATCTTTGAACTGTGAAAGGTACCATCTCCTCGTGGCATAACTCCTCCCCATCAGGTAAAGAGTTGATCCAATGAAGAAAGAAAAGGCATACAATGTTTGAGATGTGAGAGAGATCCCCAAAATTCCAAGAATCTCAAACAGATAGTGAGGGCAAATCACTAGGTCAAACAAGCCACCCTTGGGAACCTTGTATTCTTTGTCATTCTTGCTTCTCAGTTTGGAAAGGAGACGATGGTGGTAGAAGTTACCGATGATTCCTATCAGAAACAACACAATCCCTGGATACTTCAAATCAACTGCTGGCTCTGGGAGTCCTTGTGTTAGGTGTTGAGCATAGATGACAAACACAGAGGATGTGAAATAACTAAGAGTGATTGGAGTCAGAGACTCAACATCCACCCCCCCGCTGTATCTGTGAATGAATAGCACCTGGTGGACAAAAACATTTTCTGGTTACTATATGGCTTGTATCCTTCTTTAATAGGCAGCCAAATCGCTACACTCTTGCATGTTATCATATCATATTAGCTAGAGACAGGGTGGGAGGGAGGGATTAATTACCTCAAGTATTCTTTTGAAGAAATGGAAGGTTAGAGTGGATTTGACGAACAAAAACCTGAGATCCTCATTTGGGAAAAGCCCAAAGGAAACAGCACCAGTAAGAAATGATGGTGTGTAAGCAATAAGCATGCCTGTTCTACTAGATACTTGAATCTGCTTTTTGTTGGACTTCTTTTCATCAATATTCAAGAATTTGGAGTACTGCAGGTTCTTTCCTCTAACCTCTGAGAGCCCAACTTTTCCTAATGACACGACACAGACCACAGACATTGCTTTAATAAGCAGAGGAGGTGGAAAGAAAAGCGTCAGCAACATGGATTCCATTTTTATTCCCTTCTGTTTTCTCAGAAACTTTAAGCAACTCCAGCTAAAAGGTGGGATCATATGGGCTTGGTTTAAACAGAGAAATAGGTCAGTTTGATATGCTAGTGGAGAAGAAACGGACACGTTACAAGGAGTTTCTTGGAATCAAACGTTCGACAGTGTGGAACAGTGAAACATGTGGTTAACAAGGTACTTGTTGGATTTTTTTTGGCTTGAGTTTTATATAAGTTTTGGAAGGCCCATATTTTTCATTACAAAACAACTTAAATAGATATTAGGCAATAAATATTTATAAATTAGGGGAGTTTAAGTATCGATGTTTGGTTTTTCTACTACGCATTGCATTTTTCGTATTCATATTTTATTTCTTAAATGTACAGAACTCGGAGTGAATCTTCAATCCAAGATTTTATTTTACTTTCCTTAACTTGAAATTGATTTGAAAATTTTCTACATGTAGAAGTGCATTCACAATTTCACATATTTGGACATGGAAATAAGATGTAAGAGGGAGGGATATATTTAATCTATAGTACATTTATTCCCAATCCCTTTGTAAGGTTTATATGTAAATCCAATGAGAAAAATGTATGGAAATATATAATCCAAACAAATCCATAGATAATATTTGATTTTATTTATTTATTTGTTCGAGAATAAGGATTAATT
>Ga0325401_1006359_pt1 | contig 11408 bp, 6 predicted proteins | sample PopdelMetagenome_FD_205666 | JGI IMG/M metagenome (GOLD analysis project Ga0325401, IMG submission 205666) | Populus deltoides microbial communities from Bellville, Georgia, United States - Xylem-PdKOR-R2 | ecosystem: Host-associated > Plants > Phyllosphere > Stem > Wood/Secondary xylem | place...
CAATCAAAAGCACAATTTAAGCTTAGAAACAAACACTAAATAAGAGGCTTTGCTTCCCCTTTATCTTGTTATTAATTAGTTGTTAATGAGATTTTTATTTTGTTACCCGTGTCGTCTAATTTCTTTCCTGTGATCCACTTTCCACCGTAAAGTTATCAAGTTAATAGCTCTGGTTGTGTTTTGCAAATTAGTATTCATAATTAACAAATTTTATACTAGGTTATCCCAAATTTGAGTGTGCACAATATTTTTAAAAAGTTCTACACTACCATATGCTTGAAAAACTCTTTCAATGGAGTGGGCAAGTCATCCTTGGCTACCAAACACGACTCTTATCTTCATGCAAGACTTGACTTCCTCTCAAATATTCATCCTCCAATGAAATGACATAGCAAAGAAGAGCTTGTCAACCTAGCCAAGGAGACTGCCTGAAACCCGTAATGTGGGTTTCTGCCTACTTTGTCCAGGACATAACCTTAATTACTAGGACCAGGCAAGCCGTCCTTGGATAGCCAACAACTCTTGTTTTGATGTTAGGCTTCTCTTCCTCTTGTATTCACGCTGGAAATGTGATGGTTTTGACATCCTATTTATAACCAACGAAAGAATAAAAATCTGATTCAGATTTGCTACATTATTTGGCTTCACCATGATCAATTTGCCTCAACCACATGACCTTTCATTTCTCATAGAGCTAGCTGCCCATATTGGAATATATTCTCATCATGGTTGCAGAGATATCCAAATGCACAGTGCACCTGCTTCATGAGCTTTTTGCTCAGTTTTTCCGGGAAAAGAATCATGACCTTTAAATCTATCCTGCATAAAAATGGTAATCAGCCTTCAGGTATAGCTGCCATTTCTTCATGTGATTTCAATGACACGAGGATGGCAAATTTGGTGGCCACATTTTAATTTGGTTCAAGTAGTTGCTAATTCCATGGCTAATTCCCAATTATGTAGCTAATTAAATCGAGAGTAGTTAGGCTTTGAAATATTTAACTGACTCTCTGTTGCTGAATGTTAGGGGAGATTAATTTTTACCAATCCTAATCAACGAGTTCAGATACTGCACGAAAATCATAAAAAGGTCGGTTTTTTACGACAAGTAACTGGCCCATATTGGTCTTAGTCTCCATTGAGATTACTGATCAATTCATTTATGAACACCATCTTAGTTAGACCTAATAAGAATATTGAAATATTTGATTCCCATGCACCATTGAGCCGAGAGAAAGACAGTTGCCTAATGCATGCATGAGCAGATTTATCCTTGCACATTTTATGGGACTCTTTGACTTCCTTTATATATCGCCGTCTATTCTCTGCTAGTTTTTCTGACCTTCCCAAACACTCTTAAGTTGGAGAATTTGGACCCAGTATGAACGGAAGAAGCATGAAGTCTACAAGAGGAATGTATGTGAACTTTTGACGAAAGAGTAACTTGAGAGGTTCTCTTTGACATAAACCCTTGCAAATATGGACAGAGCTCTCCGATCCAACACTTTCCTGGTTCTCTATCATGCACGGGTTCAGATTCCATTGTCAAAATCGTCAATCCATTTGAGATGCTCGCACCTCAACAGTTGATGAAGTCAATGCCTACGCCAATAAATGAGGGTTTTGCGTGACAGATTCCCCCCCCCCCCCCCAACCCTCTTTTCAGCCTTCTCTTTTATCTGAAACCATATTTTCAGTTTTGAAAATCATTGGGTCGGTTAGTTCCCTTATGAAGAAGAATTCAACGAGCAGTCCATAGAGGTCCGTTATTCACATGCAATATGCAAATGGAATCATTGGCTAGTTCTCTGATTATTTCTCTTGTAATCCTATTTGGATTCTCGCTTTTGTCAGTATAAGCTCCTACTTGTTTCCTTTGGACCAATGAAACTTCTTTCATTAATAAAAGCCTTCAATTTCAAATGCTAGCCTACATATGCCTTCTAAGTTTTTGCCTTCAGTGGTTGTTTAATTTTTATTTGTCCGGCGACCCTGAGTCGTGTATACCATGGACCGAGGGAAAATATGCTTTCATCTTTATACCATGACACGCTTGCCTTGAAAAGTTTTACTTGTGTAACTAGAAACCAAAAGATGGATTCAGGGATACAGAAAGTAATTGGGGGCTAAGATCTAAGTGATTAATTAATCTACAGGTACCTTGGATGCTCACAGCCACCTTGACCTCCAGATTAGAACGTCTTCTGCAATAATGTTATGAGCATATTTAGTGACTCAGGCATGGACACCGCTTCCAGGACCATCCAATGCTCGCATCCTAGCCAAGTGCTTCTTCGCATTAAGATGACTTCGCATGTTTCCTTCACCGGTGCAACTTATATTGCAGATTGTACACCACCACTTAGAATCTCTAATCTCTACAAATCGGCTCTTCATCAGGTTCTCTAGCTTCTTCGCTTCATGTATTCTATTTTCAGGTGGAGTACTATTGTTGACTGTACACTTCTCTGGCTTGCTTTCAGGAAAATTAGCGTTCTTTCCCACTGATGCAGGGGAAACATTGCTGTTTGATGCCTGGTTCTTGGAGTTCAGCAGCTCACAAGCTTTCTTGTGTCTTTTTCCTTGAAGATGTGAGCTAAGATCTATCTGATTTTTAAGTGTTAACTGACATACAACACAAGTAACATCAATCCCTGTGGTTGCTGTGGTAACATTAAATTTCTTTCCCTCTGAAACAGGGGGAACCTCGCTTTTTGGTATCTGATTCTTGACTTTTAGCCGTTCACAAGCAGCCTTGTGTCGGTTCCCTTGGAGGTGTGAATTAAGAACTGTCTCACTTTGGACTGTCATTTGACATATAGCACAAGTCCATACATTTAGGACTTTCTCGGGAGGTAGTATCTCGCAAAGATCTCTGCCTCCTTCTGTTGTTGTTACTGTGTTTATGAACTCCAGAGGTGGAAATGTACTGTTTTCTGTCTGACTGATGTTAGATTCTACTTGTCTAGCCTGCAAATGCGGTAAATATAGATGCTTAGAGGATGTCAAAAAAATGCACATGGTAAATATACAATGTTTACGAGAACATTGACTAAAAAGAAACCAATAAAGAAAGGTAAAATTTCAAATCATAGAGGGGAAGGAAATTTGTGATACCCAGAAAGGGAATTTTTAAAAAATTTATCAAATAACACAAGTTCCAAAGAAGTTTTAGATTGTTTGGATTGAAGTACAAATGTTATATATTTTAATTTTTGTTACATCCATTTACTTCTGCTGGGACGTATAGGTGGCCAGTACTTGTTTTAGTTCATTGGGCCTTGCCAACATTCCTGGATTATTTTCCACAAAATTTTTTGTTCTTCCCTACATATTTTTGGATATTCAAATTTCTAATAGGCACTGACATTTCACAGTTCATAATACTATCCAACTGTTGAATGAAGTTAGTTACCTGCTTGGTTGATGTGACTTCCCTTTTCTCTGTTATTTCCGCAGCATTACTGTCTTTGAATAGAACTGGAAGTTTAGGTTGTTCAAACTTCAGCTGCATGAATCAAAAGATATTCAAATTTTGCACTAGGAAGCAACATTTCGTTCACAGTTCATAATATTATCCCAAAAGCAAAAGTGGACTTTTTCTATAAAAAGTGCTGAATTTTTCAACTGTTGAATAAAATAACCTGCGCAGTTGATGCAACTTCTTTTACTTCTTTTTTCTCTGTTACTTCCACAGCGTTACTGTCTTCAAGTTGAACTGGAAGTTTAGGTTGTTCCAACTTAAGCTGCATGAATCAGAAGATGTTCAAATTTCTTATTAGGCAGTAAGATTTCGCAGTTCATAATATTATTTCCAAAAGCACATGTTGACTTTTCCTTTAAAAGTGCCCAAAACCCCAACAGTTGAACAAAATTACCTGCTTGGTTGATGCAACTTCTATCTTCTCTGTTATCTTGACAGCATTACTGTCTTTATATCGAACTGGAAGTTTTGGTTGTTCGGACTTTGGCTGCATGAATCAAACTCTTGATCAGCTCCTTTTTTTTTCTTTATTTTCAGATGGTTGAAAACAGCTAATTCGATTGCTCAGAAATAAAGCCCTGTACTTACCACAGCATCACACTTAACAACCACTCTTCTACAAGAACATTGAATTAGTTCATAAGTACGGTCTTCTTTTCAAAAATAAATAATAACAAATGGATAATAAGGAAACGTGAATTATGTGGTTGCTGCTTTGATCGAGCTCTCATTATAAATACCGTTCCTACAACACCATTAGCTGAGGTGTGTTTCTACATACATCTGGATCGAGGAAGTCACATAAAGAGACAAAAACAATATGCAAGTGAAATTAGTGGCCTTACCCAATCCTCTGCTGCAACTGCCCTGATCTCGTTCACTGTGACATTAGGCTTTGCACTCTTTTTCTGGAAGAAAGAGACAGTTTTTGGGAGGGCAGCAATGATGAGAAAGACACACTTATTACATCAAGTATAGACAGCATCTATTAAACTAATTTTATTGTCACCCTGATTCAATCCAACCATAACATGCATGCAATTTTATGCACGTGATAAGAAAGTAAAATTAAATTAATCCAATTGATTCCAGGTACAAATCAAAAGATTTCCATAGGTCTTGTTGCCATGAAGAAGGATGTATACCGTGGAAGCAATGAGATCCTCCAAAGCATCAGAGCCATTTTCCTTCATATACCTCTTCACCTCAACAAGAAAATCATCTTTCTTGAAAAATAAATTCAGTTTGTTGAACTGGCAGGTGATAATTCTAGGGCCCATGGATAGACATGGAAGAACAAGGTGTTTATAGACATAAAGGGAACCATGAAAGTAAGGCAGAACCAAGCAGCCGACAATTATTAGCTTGATGTATGGCCAGAAGGCTAGCCTGCATATAGAGATACAAAAATAGAAACTGAGTTAGGAGATTCAGCAGTAATGTACTGCCTCTTGTCCTAATCAAGTATAACACAACATATTTCCCTGTTCCAACAATTTGAACCGATGTCCAAAATCATGATGAACACATAAACCTCCATTAATTGATCGTAGTCAAGAGTAATTACAGAACAAAAAAGAAATCCCCCTAGATCGGAAACTATACTGAAATTGTTTCGACTTGCAAGAGATCATGTTTTTATTTGTTTCAATTGGCTACAAAAACAGAGCTGCATAATGTAAAACACAGAAAATAAAATAAATTACCACTGAAGCTGAAAGGTATGCTCAAAGAGCAAAACCACAGAAATGGATACCCAATATGTGATCAGCTTCTGGGTGTCTGAGTTTGAATTAGTCTCGATCGCTAGAGTGGAAGCACATCTGTTCATGTACGGGTAATTAGTAATGTTCAATCACTTCTTCGATAAATAAATACCGACCTGACATTCTGAATAACATAGTTGAAACATCATTTGAAATTGTATCGTCAATAACATGAACAAACACACACACACACAAAGTCAAACATTGAGGGGAGACTTACAAAGGATAACCCAAACCAAAAACAGGCCTGCAACCACATAACGGAAACAAGTGATCATCACAGTCATGAAAACACAAAGCAAAGGAAAACAAGACATTCCTAATTAATTGTTGGAGCAAAAAAAAAGGTGCTTAAAATCAAGCATTGCTCATAATCAATCATAAAATATGAAATTGAGACTTCAGTTAGTTAGAAGTAACAAAGAGATGTAAGAATTTAGAATCAAGTATCAAGACCATATAATAAGTATGAATTTTCAGTACATTTGTACGTATTGCCAAAGTAAAGATACACATACATATGCATACCATGCAAGAATATCAAGGCATTTCACAGCAAATTTCAAAAGCCCTACAAAACTCATCATGAACGCAGGCCTCTTCGAGAAGTTTTTCTCAGCTTACTTAATCTTCGCAAGACTTCTGTTCAGATCTTAACTAATAAGGAACCATTGTTGAGGTAGGCGAGGGTAGAAAGATTTTCCTAGGAGAGTGAAGGTGTGAAACGAAGAAGTCGCTTTTGTAGCAGATGGTTTACGAAATGACAAATATGTCCTACTTTTGTGTGCTGTGATATAGTTACTCGCTTGAGTACTCGCCTTCTGTTACTGAAACGTGTCCTTTGATAAAATATTAATATTCTCGTTGAATTTGGCGAGTACTTGTAGATGATTACTGGCAGCGGAAACATAAGATAGCATAAGTTACTGGAGTACAGATGTGTACGCGAGCAAGACTCGGTTGCGCCCTGTTTGGACAAGAAAGGGAAGGGGATTCAATTCGATTGAGTTTTCTAGTTAGTTCAATTCTTTTGTTTAAATAAATACTTCTAGAACAATAGAGTAAATAGCATCTATTTCTGTGGGGGCAGGAAAATACCATGACAGTAGCTTGAAATTAATTACCTGGAAAATTATCCCTCTTCCATTCGTCCCGATTCGTCTTCTTCTTTTTATTTTCTTACCACTAGAAATTTGGGCGTTGTTGAAGCACAGGAAGGATATTGTTTAAAGTATGTTTGGTATTTAGAATATTTTTTATTTAGAATTATATTAAAATAATATTATTTTTATTTTTTAAACTTTATTTTTCAATTAGCAAATTCAAAACAATTTTTTTTTTCCAAAAACACTTTTAATCTTATTCTCAATCGAAGAGCTAGAACATGCAAATGCCTTTTTTATAATGTCTCCAAATTAACTATACAAGGACACGTTACACCAATGTGATCTTCTCCACCAAAGTTTTGAAAGCTTGTGTAGCATGGCCGCCAGGCGCAGATGCCTTCAATACAAGCTCTTTAACGGCTTGGACTCTGCTCCGAATTCTTCTCCCCTGTTCATGTTGCAAAATGAGGTCCAAGCTCTTGGCAACTCCGGTCTTCGTAAAAACACCTCCATCAATTCTCTCACCAATTCTCCAAACGTCCACTATTAATCGTGCATTCAGTTTATTGTCCGCAAAAAATGGTCTACAGATCATTGGAACCCCATTTGCAATACTCTCATACACAGAATTAGCTCCACAATGTGTCATAAAGACACCTGTTGAGCTATGTGCCAATACTTGGGTCTGAGGTGCCCATGGAACCACCTTTCCGTGCATTCTAGTCCTTTCTAGGAACCCATTTGGCAAGCAATCCTTTATATTGTCCCTAAGAGACCAAAGGAATGGAATTCTGCTCACTTCAAGAGCTTCTGCTAGTTCTTCTATCTCACTTTGAGGAATATTCGCTACAGTTCCAAAGCTGATATACGCCACCGTCTTAGATTCTTGGCTATCCAACCATGATAGACAGCCTGTGGTATCTTCAGTTGACGGTGGCAACGATGGTGGAGGCATAGACAAGCTAATAAAGCCGACATTTAGCAAGTTCGAAAACTTGGATTTGAGATCATTTAAGAGGGGTTTAGGGTAGAGCTCTTGGTAAAAGTTCACAACTAGAGTATCTACTTTTAGCACCATGTTTCCAATTTGACCTAACAAGCAAGAAAAGGGTGTTTCGTGTGCTTCTCTTGGTAACACTTCTACAGGTAAATCCGCAATGTGCAATTCAGATAATCCTGGGATTTGGAAGGTTTTTTCTTCAAGCTCTACATCGTTGCCATCTCTGCAACTATTGCTGCAACCGTCACTAAGAGAATTGGCGTAGTGTTGGCGAATCATATCAGTATAAATGTGTGTAGAGAGGGAATGGGGCACTGGGATCCAAACTGGGATCCAAGGAATGCTCAAATCCTCAGCAACTGATCCGGAAAAGGACAAGAACGCATCTGCTATCAAGCAGCTTATTTTTTGGCCAGTTTCTGCCACCGCCATGTCCAATGCCATCTTAAAGTTTTTTGGCGTTTCTTTTATGAATAGCTCAACTCTTTCTATTGGATCTGCTGAAAATACATGATTCAGCGGCACGCCATCCGCTACATTGTAGGTTTTTATGTTATCAGGCAGGTTGGTTCTTGATGCTAAGAAGATTGAATTATTGGATTCTTCTGTGTTAAGAAAGGAAAATTGTGTTTCCAGCGCAGCCCTTGCTAACTTCTGCACTAGATTAATTAGAGAAAGAGCATGGCAACCAAATGGGAATGCAAAGACGGCAACATGCATGTTTTCTCACTGTGTTTAGTTGGTATTACAGCATTTGATCAACTTCAGTTGAGACTAATTAAGAACGGAGAAATCACAAAAGATTTCTGTGATAGGTTGTCGATTATTTGTGTCAAACGATCCATCTGTGGATAGGAAATGGAGATCAAATTATATACACACACACCGTATTAAAGTCGAGGGTGTTGGTTTGAAAACCATGGATAAAATTGATTCGATGAGGATGTTGGTTTCGCATAAATAGCATTAAATGAATATTAGAAAAACTTCTCCATTAAAGAGGAGAGTTTCCAAGAGATGAAAGTAACTGTTTGGACGCATCAATGCCTAGGTTTTGCCAAGTGCTTATGGGCACTTCGTGTTGGAAGCCCCACATCGTGGAAAAAAGGAGAGAGATAACGAAGGACCAGCCTCCAAATCGTCGAACAAAGAGATACAGCCCATAAAAAAACCCTCGCTGCTTCAACCTTGCAAAAGCCCAACAAACATACATTCCGGCCCACAAAAAATAAACCTAAACACTCTTGTTAAGGTACGTTACCGGTTATGCTTTTCACCTCACATTTGAAAAAACAAATTCCACGAATCCGTCTGTCTATCATCATCTCTCACACCGGTCCATGTAATGATATATATTGCATTAAATTTGATTTAATTCTCATTTTTATTTATATATAATTATATCAAATATGTGTGCTGGATTCGTTTTCCCCTCGAAATAGGCTCATAGACGCACAAAAAGGTGAGCTTCAAGGTTAGTTTAGCAAAATCAGGCTCCGGTAAGAGAGGTTAGAGATACGACATTCGAGTCATAATTCAAACCCTAATATAGAATAAGAGATGACTTGAAGAAATTAGGGGCCGCCCCTTATTATATGCCCTCCTGCCCACCATCAATTCGGTAAGGACAATCGTTGACGAGCAGCAAGCTCATTGATTAGCTATTCTTTTCTCTTTTCATTAGTTTGGAGTCAGCTGTCCAAGCAAGCGTTTTTTTTTTCTTCAAATGGTAAAAAACTCGAGTTTAAGGATATGCGACAAGGGAGGGAAAAAAAAAGTCTCATGAATGCTTGAATCTTGCTATGAAATGACCTGCCTTACCCAGGAAGAGCTTTAGAAAATATCTACTGGTAACCATTAAAAAAAATGCAGCCAGATTTTTGTCGATTTCGCATACTACAAACATCAGATAAAAAAAAAAATTGAAACTTTAGTGGAAACCGGATGAGGTTTATTGCTGGGAAATAGGAATCGTCGGTCATGAAAATAGCCTACAGTACTGGCACCATTGAAGGACACTTCAACGGCCTTTCTTTTGTCATGTTTTTTTGAGGATACCATGTAAGAACCCTTTTGAATTGAAATTTAACTACAGAGAAAATTATAATCATTATAGTTTTTAAAACCAGTTTGATACGTTTATCCAGGAGATTCACGACTCAAAACTTGATTCAGGTTGGGTTCTAAATTAAACCAGAAAAAAAATAATTTTATCAAACTCAGTTTACTTGGATAAATCCATTTTAAATTTGAGTAGGTTAATATTAGAAAAATAGATTTAAAAAAATAATAATTATGAAACAATATTATTTTAATAAAAAAAAGTTAGGATTGACCAAATAAAATTAAAATAGATCAAGATTTCAATTATTTTACTATTTAATCTAAAACTATAAATATTATTAAAGAAAGGGCTGGAAAATAAATTTATTGTAGGGGTCGGTGCCCCTGCAACCCCCTGTCTCCTCCCCTGAATCTAATAGCTCGAATTTTCAAATCCGGTGGATGATTATAACAATAACTCCAATGAGATATTGTAAATATCACAAAAAATTATTATACGTTTGAATATTCAACAAAAATCTTCCTTCACGTTCAAAAAAAAATTGTACAGACCACTTTTCGAGTCCTGATATACTTAAAATGTGTTTAATTACTGTAAAAAAATATGATTAAATTAAAATCTTACGAAATTAGATAAAGAATATAAAAAAATAAGACATGACTTTTTGTAGTATATGAACAATATTAGTTGCGTTATTTAATCATAATTCAAAGTTGTTTTGAGTTTCCTTTTTAATATATTTTTTAAATTTAATTATTTGTTTCCTAATAATAATTAAGGGCATTTTGGATATTTTTTAAAAACAAGGAGGAGGTTTTTGTCCAGTGATCAAAGTTTCAAATGGTTTTTATAATGAGTACTATCTTTTCCAAGTTATTGTAATTTATCCTTGACATATCATGATTGGATTGACCCTATTTATAAAACTTTCAAAATCTCCATCGCATGATCACATTAATGGAATACTAGAGAAGCACGTTAATTAATTATGAGTGAATTCGTGTAGTGGGTTAGATTTGACATGGTTGGCATGATAATTGACTCTCGATAAACGTTGATGGAACACGATCCTAAGGCTTTGGAACTAAATTCTTCAAATACGAGCAGTGATTAATTTGATCAGGGAGTTTTGGTGATGCATGGTAGCAGGGCTTTCATGGCCTCTCCGTTTCTTCAGCTGGAAAACAAACATATTCTTCACTGAATTAACGTTAATTAATTCGTGTAGTGGGTTAGATTTGACATGGTTGGCATGATAATTGACTCTCGATAAACGTTGATGGAACACGATCCTAAAGCTTTGGAAATAAATAAGTTCTTCAAATACGAGGAGTGATTAATTTGACCAGGGAAGTTTGGTGATGCATGGTAGCAGGGCTTTCATGGCCTCTCCGTTTCTTCAGCTAGTCGAAATCAATAAAGCTTCCATGATCCTCTTCAACTAGAACATAGTAGTTCAAAGACAATTGAACACATAGGGAGAGAAAAAAGAGAGGTGATCCTTTCACTTTTGCACTTGCACTGGCGTGCGTCTCACTACTGCGACGATATTGGCATGACTTTTAATTGATTTTGTTATACCTGGCCCGCACCCAAGACTCGTGGAGCTGTAATAAAATATACCGAGGGGTTCAGCTATTTGCTGCAAGCCAGTGGCGAGGCTGCTTTCCCCCACATGATGAACATCTCTTTGTAGGGTTGCCATTCTAGCTTTTACCGGCCACAATCACTCATCCAATTGTTTGTTTGTGGCTCATTTAAAGCTTCACGGTCGGTCTACAGTCGAGAGACGTCGACAAAAGATATTTGGCATCTCATGGAAAGCTACTGCTTTCAATAATGTTTTCCCGTTTTCATGTCATTCGAAGCCTAAGAATGTCACAAGGATCGATCGATGGTGCCTATTTCGAATTTCAAGCTCTATCTTTATTCATTCTCCTTCGTCGATATTTGTTTACTTTAATTATGGACATTTAGTTTTTTAATT
>Ga0325401_1006363_pt1 | contig 11405 bp, 7 predicted proteins | sample PopdelMetagenome_FD_205666 | JGI IMG/M metagenome (GOLD analysis project Ga0325401, IMG submission 205666) | Populus deltoides microbial communities from Bellville, Georgia, United States - Xylem-PdKOR-R2 | ecosystem: Host-associated > Plants > Phyllosphere > Stem > Wood/Secondary xylem | place...
GTGCCGGACGTGGCCGCGGCCTGCGAGGCGGTGCGGACCGGCGGCGGCAAGGTGACGCGGGAGGCCGGGCCGGTGAAGCACGGCACCACGATCATCGCCTTCGTCGAGGACCCGGACGGCTACAAGGTCGAGCTGATCCAGCGCTAGGGTGCCCCCCGATCCCATCCGCCTGATCACCGACGCCGTCTCCCGCTCCGGGGAGGCGGCGCTGGCGCTCGCCGGGCGGGAGCGGGTTCGGCTGGCCGTCACGGGCCTGTCGCGCGCGGGCAAGACGGTCTTCCTCACCTCCCTCGTCGCCAACCTCGTGGCGGCAGGGCAGGGACGGCGGACCCTGCCGGCGCTGGAGGCCACCGGCGGCCGTCTCAAGGGCGTGCGCGTCGTGCCGCCCGGCGTGGAGGCGACGCCCCGCTTCGACGCGGAGTCCCACCTCGCCGCCCTCGCCTCCCACCCGCCGCACTGGCCGGCCCGTACCGAGGACCTCTCCACCCTCTCCCTCGTCCTCACCCTCCGCCGCCGCGGCATGGCCGGGGGGGTGCTGCCGGACCGCGAGGTCACGCTCGACCTGCTCGACTACCCCGGCGAGTGGCTGCTCGACCTGCCGATGCTCGACCAGGGCTTCGACGCCTGGTCGGACGAGACCCTCGCCCGGCTCGCCCGCGGCATCCGCGCGGCGCCGGCGGCCGAGTTCCTCGCCTTCGCCCGCGCCCTGCCCGCGACCGCGCCCGCCGAGGACTCCCTCGCCCGCCGCGGCCACGCCCTGTACCGCCGCTTCCTCCTGACGGCGCGGGACGAGCTCGGGCTGCGCTTCCTCCAGCCCGGCCGCTTCCTCAACCCCGGCCCCGCCGGCGACGCGCCCGTGCTCTGGTTCTTCCCGACCCCCGCCGCCGCGCGGGGCTCGCCGCTCGGCGCCCTGATGGCCCGGCGCCACGCCGCCTACCTCGACGACCAGCGCGACCGCTTCATCGACCCCGTCTTCCGCCGCTTCGACCGGCAGGCGGTGCTGGTGGACGTGCTCGGGGCGCTGCACGCCGGGCGCGAGGCCTTCGAGGACACCGCCGAGGCGCTGGCGGCCATCGCCGCCACGCTGCGCTACGGCCGCGGCTGGCTCGACCTGCTGACGGGGGGTGGCATCTCCCGCGTCGCCTTCGCCGCCACCAAGGCCGACCACGTGCCGGAGGTCAGCCGCGACAGCCTCGCCTCCCTTCTCGCCGACCTCGTGGAGGCGCCGCGCCGCCGCGCGGAGGGCTCCGGCGCCGCCGTCACCGTCCACCCCGTCGCCGCGATCCGCTGCACCGGCGAGGCGACCGCCACCCACGAGGGCCGCTCCGCCCCCGGCGTCCGCGGCATCCTGCTGGAGAACGGGCGCTGGGCGACCGTCGATCCCGGCCTCGTCCCCGCCCGCCGCCCGCCGGAGAGCTTCTGGAACGCCGCCTACTTCGAGATGCCCGCCTTCCGCCCGCCCGAGCTCGACCGCGACGGCCGCGGCGGCGTCCCCCATCTCGGCCTCGACGCCCTCCTCTCCGCCCTCCTGGCCGACGCGCTGTAATCCGCCCCCCGCCGGGCCATATCGGACCCCTTGACCCGCCGAGAGGGAGACCGGCCCTGAGCGAGACCGTCCGACGCGCGCCGCGAATCCTGATCGAGGAGGAGGCCGGCGAGGCCCGCCTGGACCACGCCTGGGACGCCGGCACCGAGCCCGTGGCGATCCCCGCGGCCGGCCTCTCCACCCTCTCGCTCCTCGCGATCGGCGTCGCCTCCCTCATCCTCGGCCTCTCCGCCCTCGCCGCCGGCAACTTCGTCGCCGAGCAGTTCGCCCGCGCCGAGTGGCTCGGCTGGCTCACCCTCCTCGTCGCGACGGGCGGCTTCGGCACCATCCTCTGGGCCGTCGTGCGGGAGTTCCGCGCCCTGTTCCTGCTGCGGGAGGTGGACGCCGCCCGCGCCGCCCTCGCCCGCGGCGACGCGGCCGCCGCCAGGCGTCACGTCCTCGCCTGGGCGGAACCCATCCCGCTGGCGAAGCCCTACCTGCCCGCCCTGCGCGAGGCCCCCGACACCGCCGCCCTGCGCGCCCTCCTCGAATCCGGTCCCCTGGCCGCGCTCGACGCCGAGTCCCGCGCCCTCGGCCGGGTGGCGGCCATGCAGGGCTTCGCCGCCACCGCGATCAGCCCCGCCCCCTCGCTCGACGCCCTGCTCGTCGGCTGGCGCGCGCTGCGCCTCGTCCGCCAGGTCGCCGCCCTGCACGGGATGCGCCCGGGGATCGCCGCCACCGCCGCCCTGCTGCGCCGCGCCACCTTCGACGCCGTGACCGTCGCCGCCACCGAGGTCGCCACCGACACGGCGGTGCGCGCGGTCGTCACCAACCCGCTGCTCGCCCACGTCATCGGCGACACCGCGACCGGCGCCATCGCCGCCCGCCGCCTCATCACCCTCGCCCGCGCGACGGCCGCGGCCTGCCGCATCGTGCCGCGGGGCTGAGGCGCTAGCCGCCGACCAGCGCCACCCCCTCCGCCGCGTCCCCGATCCGCGCCAGGCTCTCCCCCCGCCCGAGCGCCGCGAGCACCGCGTCGATCGGCGGCGACTGCAGGCTGCCCGTCAGCGCCGCCCGCAGCGGCTGCGCCACCTGCCCGAGCTTCACCCCCTCGGCCTCCGCGAAGGCCCGCAGCGCCGCGTCCAGCGCCGCCCGCTCCCACTCCACCCCCGCCAGGGCCTCCGCCAGCGCCGCCAGCCGCGCCCGCACGTCCGCGTGGTCCAGCGCCACCGCCGCCTTCGCCTCGTACGCCAGGGGCCGCACCGCCAGCGCGAAGCGCGCCCCGTCCGCCATGTCGATCAGCGTCCGCGCGCGGGGCTGCAGGTCCGGGATCAGCGCCGCCACCCGCGCCCGCGCCAGGGGATCGTCCGTGCCCAGCCGCCCCATCACCGCCGGCAGCAGCGCCTCCGGCGCGGCGGCGCGGATGTACTGGGCGTTCAGGTGGCTCAGCTTGGCGTAGTCCATGCGCGACGCCGCCCGCCCGACGTCGCGGAACTCGAACAGCTCGATCGCCCGCTCCCGCGGCACGAACTCCTCGTCCCCGTGTCCCCAGCCGAGGCGCAGCAGGTAGTTGCACACCGCCTCCGGCAGGAACCCCCCGTCGCGGAACTCCAGCGCGCCGACCGCCCCGTGCCGCTTCGACAGCTTCGCCCCGTCCGCCCCGTGGATCAGCGGCACGTGCGCGAACTCGGGCCGCGCCCACCCCATCGCGTCGTACACCATGATCTGGCGGAAGGTGTTCGTCAGGTGGTCGTCGCCGCGGATGACGTGGGTGATGCCCATGTCGTGGTCGTCCACCACGACGGCGTGCAGGTAGGTCGGCGTGCCGTCGCTGCGGAGGATGATCATGTCGTCCATCTCGGCGTTGCCGACGCGCACCTCCCCCTGCACGAGGTCGCGCACGACCGTCTCGCCCTCCCGCGGCGCCTTAATTCGGATCACCGGCGCGACGCCCGCCGGCGCCTCCGCCGGGTCGCGGTCGCGCCACCCGCCGTCGTAGCGGGGCGGGCGGCCCTCGGCCTGGGCGTTCTCGCGCATCGCCACCAGCTCCTCCGCCGTGTCGTAGGCGAGGTAGGCGGCGCCCCGCGCCAGCAGATCCCGCGCCACCTCGGCGTGCCGCGCCTCGCGGGACGTCTGCATCACCGGCGGCTCGTCCGGGCTCAGCCCGAGCCATTCGAGGCTCTCCAGGATCTGCGCCACCGCCTCCGGGGTGGAGCGCGCCCGGTCGGTGTCCTCGATCCGCAGCAGATAGGACCCGCCCGCGTGGCGCGCGAAGAGAAGGTTGAACAGCGCCGTCCGCGCCCCCCCGATATGGAGGTAGCCGGTGGGGGAGGGGGCGAAGCGCACGCGCACGGTCATGCCCGCCCGTCTATCACCGCCCCCCGGCGCTGTGACCCCTCACGCCTTCGCGAGCGCCGGTCTAGCATCGCCCCCGTGCATCGCCTCGCGTCCGCCCATGCCGGCCCGGCCCCGCTCGCCGTCCCCGCCCCGCCGCTCGCCGAGCGCGCGGCCGGCTGGCTCGCGGCCGAGTGGGACCGGGTGCCGCTCTGGCTGCCCGTGGCGATGGGGGCGGGCGTCCTCCTCTACCTCGCCCTGCTGGCGGAACCCTCCGCCGCCTGGATGGCCGCCCCCTGGCCGCCCCTCGCGGCCGCGCTGCTGCTGCGCGGGCGGGCGCCGGCCGCCGCCGCCGGGCTGCTCCTCCTCGGCGGCGTCGCGCTCGGCTTCGCGGCCGCGGTGCTGCACGCCCGCGCCGCGCCGCCGCTGCCCGCGCTGCCGCGCACCGCGACCGTCGTCGCCGGCACCGTCGTCGCGGTCGACCTGCTGCCGGAGGGGCGGCGCGTCACGGTCGCGGCGCCGCGGCTCGACGGCGGCGCCGCGCTGGAGCGGCCGCTGCGCGTCCGGCTGCGCGCGGGGGATCCCGCCCGTCCCGCGCCGGGCGACGCGATCGCCGTCCGCGCCCTCGTCCGCCCGCCGATGCCGCCCGCCTATCCGGGGGCCTTCGACTTCCAGCGCGCCGCCTTCTTCTCCGGCCTCGGCGGCTCCGGCTTCGCGCTGAACCCCGCGACGGTGCTGGAACGCGGCGAGGTCCCGGCCTTCGCCGCGCTGCGCGCCGCCATCGAGGCGCGCGTGGCCGCCGCCCTGCCCGGCGACACCGGCGCGGTGGCCGCGGCGCTCCTCACCGGCTCGCAATCCGCCATCCGGCCGGAGGCGCTGGCGGCGCTGCGCGACTCCGGCCTGTCGCACCTCCTCTCCCCCTCGGGCCTGCACGTCGCCATCGTGATCGGCATCGGCTTCGTCGCGCTGCGCGCCGGGATCGCCGCCGTGCCGCCGATCGCGCTGCGGCTCGACTCCAAGGGGGCCGCGGCGGTGCTCGGCCTCCTCCTCGGCGGCGCCTACACGCTGCTGACGGGCTCCGGGGTGCCGATGGTGCGGTCCTTCGCCATGGCGGCGCTGGCGACGCTGGCGGTGCTGACCGGGCGGCGCGCCCTGTCGCCCCGCGCCCTCGCCCTGGCGGCCGGGATCGTGATCCTGGCCAACCCCGCCTCGATCGCGGGGCCGTCCTTCCAGATGTCCTTCGGCGCCGTGCTCGCCCTCGTCGCCGCGGCGGGCGCCGTCCGCGGCCCGGCCCGCGCGCTGCGGTCGCGCGGCCCGGCGGGGCGGGCGGCGCTCGTCCTCCTCGGCCTCGTCGCGACCTCCGTCGTCGCGGGCGCGGCGACCACCCCCTTCGGGCTGCACCATTTCGGCCGCCTCCAGCTCTACGGGGTCGCGGCGAACGCGCTGGCGGTGCCGCTCACCTCCTTCCTCGTGATGCCGGCCGGGGTGGTCGCCCTCCTGCTCATGCCCCTCGGGCTGGAGGGGCCGGCGCTGGCCGCGATGGGGTGGGGCGTGGACGGCACGCTCGCCGTCGGGCGGGCGGTCGCCGCCTGGCCGGGCGCCGCCCTCGCCGCGCCGCCGATCCCGGCGGCCGGCCTCGCCCTCTTCGCCCTCGGCCTGTGCTGGCTGTGCCTGTGGCGGCTGCCCTGGCGCTGGGCCGGCGCGCCGCTGATGGCCGCCGGCCTCCTCTCCGGGCCCTGGACCACCCCGCCCGACATCCTGGTGTCGGCCGACGGGCGGCTGCTCGCCCTCGCCACGCCGGGCGGCGTGCTGACCGAGCGCGCCTCCGGCGCCAGCCGCCTGACCCGCGAGTCCTGGCTGCGGAGCTGGGGCGAGGAGGACGCGGCGCCCCTCCCGCGGGAGGGCGGGACCGCGGCCGCCGCCTGCACCCCCCTGTCCTGCCTGCTGCGCCCCCGCCCGGACGGGGCCGCCGCCATCCTCCTCCGCCCGCCGCCGCGCGAGCCCCGCCCGCGCCGCGGGCCCGCCCCGCCGCCGCCGCCCGTGCTGGCCGAGACCGGCTGCGGGGCGGCGGCCGTCATGCTCTCGCTGGAGCCGATCCGCGGGCGCTGCCGCGACACGCCGCGGGTCGACCGCTTCGCCGTCTGGCGCGACGGGGCGCACGCCGTCTGGCTCGGCCGGGACGGCGCCACCGTGCTCTCCGACCGCGCGGCCCGCGGCGACCGCCCCTGGGTGCCGCCCGTCCCGGTGCCGCGGGCCGTCGCGCCGGAGGAGCCGCCGGCGGAGACGGAGTAGCCCGGGGCCGTCCGCGAGGGCCCGGCGCCGCGGCGCCCCGCCGCCGGCGCTGGACGCCGACCCGGGTCCCGGTCCAGCCTCCTCCCCGAACGGAGAGGGAGGGGATCATGACCGGACGTCGCGGGACCGGACGTCGCGAACTGCTGGCCGGCCTCGGTGCCGGCGGCCTCGGTGCCGGAGGTCTGGGGGCGGCGACCCTCGGGGTACCCCTCCGGCCGGCGCTGGCGCAGGAGGCCTACCCGACCCGCGCCATCACCATGCTCGTCGGCTTCGCGCCCGGCGGCGGCACCGACATCGTGGCCCGGATGCTCTCCCCCCGCCTGCAGGAGGAGCTCGGCCAGCCGATCACGGTGGAGAACCGCCCCGGCGCCAGCGGCACGATCGCGGCGGCGACGGCCGCGCGGTCGCGGCCGGACGGCTACACCCTCGTCACCGGCACCGTCAGCACCCAGTGCACCGTCGCGCCCCTGATGCGCCCGCCGCCCTACGACCAGCTGCGCGACTTCACCCCGATCCTTCTCGTCGGCACCCTGCCGCTGGTGATGGTGGTGCGCGCCGACAGCCCGGCGCGCGACGTGGCGGGGCTGAGGAAGCTCGCGGAGGGCAGGCCCGGCGGGCTGAACTACGGCACCTCCGGCGTCGGCAGCCAGCAGCACCTGGCGAGCGAGCTGATCGCCCGACAGGCCGGGATGCGGATGACCCACATCCCGTATCGCGGCACGGGCCAGTCGGTGACGGCCCTCATCTCCGGCGACGTGGACGTCAACATCGACACCCTGGCCGCCTACCTGCCGCACATCCGGGAGGGGCGCCTGCGTCCGCTGGCCACCACCCTGCCGGAGCGCGCCGCCGCCCTGCCGGAGGTGCCGACGGTGCGGGAACAGGGCTTCCCCGACTACGACATGTCGGTGTGGTACATGGTGCTCGGGCCGGCGGGCCTGCCGGCCGCGGTGACGCGGCGCTGGGAGGCGGCGCTCGGCCGCGCCATCGCCGACCCGGGCATCAACCGCCGCCTCGTCGAGAGCGGCTACATCCCGGGGGGCGGCACCGCCGCCGAGGCCGCCGCCCTCGTCCGGCGCGACGCGGAGCGGCTGGGGCGGCTCGTGGAGCAGGTGGGCGTGCAGCTGGAGTGAGCCGCGGCCCGGCCCGCCGGGGGTGAGCCCCGGCGGCATCGGGGCGCCGCCATCCCGCGCGCCCGGCACCGGCGTGCCGACGCGCGGCCCCGCCCGGTCCCGACGCCGCCGTGGCCCGGGATCGAAACGTCCCGTGACGGGGGGCTGGAAACATCGCAGGGCGGTTGTATCATCTCCCCTTACAGGTACCCATGGTTGTCATGCATAGTTCCCCTGGCGGTCCGGGGCGTCCACCCCCGTCGCCGAGCGGCGCCGGAGCCACCATCATGCCAGCGATGCAGCACGTCCCCGGCCGTGTCGGCCGCCTCGCCGCCCTCCTCCGCCGCCTGGCGGCGGCGCTGCCGCTGCTGGCGGTCCTGGCGGGGGAGGCCGCGGCGCAGCCCGCGCCGATCCACCTCCAGGTCGTCGGCGGCCTTGCCGGGGTCAGCCAGTACACCCGGCTGGAGGAGCCCTTCTGGACGCGGCGTCTGGCCGAGCTGACGGGGGGGCAGGTCACGGCGAGCATCGCGCCCTTCGACCGCAGCGGCATCCGCGGGCAGGAGGCGCTGCGCCTGCTGCGCCTCGGCGTCACGCCGTTCGGCACCGCCCTTCTCGCCGTCGTGGCGTCGGAGGAGCCGGAGCTGGCCGGGCTGGAGCTGCCGGGCGTGGAGCCGGACATGGCGACGCTGCGCCGGGTGATCGCCGCCAACCGCCCCTGGCTGCAGGAGATGCTGCGCGAGCGCCACGGGACGGAGCTGCTGGCCGTCTACGTCTACCCCGCCCAGGTCGTCTTCTGCTCGCGCCCCTTCGGCGGACTGATGGACCTGCGCGGGCGGCGGATCCGCACCTCCGCCGCGGCGCAGTCGGAATGGGTCACCGCCCTCGGGGCCGTCCCCGTCGTCATCCCCTTCGCCGAGACCGTCACCTCCATCCGGTCCGGGGTGGTGGAGTGCGCCATCACCGGCACCCTGTCCGGCTGGCAGATCGGGCTGAACGAGGTGACGAGCCACGTCCACGCCATGGCGCTGACCTGGGGCGTCTCCCTGTTCGGCGCCAACCGCGCGGCCTGGGCGGCCCTCCCCGAGCCCGTCCGCGACCTTCTCCGGCGGGAGCTGTCCGACCTCGAGGCCCGGGTCTGGCAGACCGCCGACAACGAGACGGGCTACGGCCTCGCCTGCAACGCCGGCGGGCCGGAATGCCCGGCCGAGCAGATGACCGGCCCGGCGGGCCCCCGCACCCGCGGGCGGATGACGGTCGTGCCGGTGACGCCGGCGGACGACGAGCTCCGCCGCCGCCTCGTGCGGGAGGTGATCCTGCCGCGCTGGGCGGAGCGCTGCGGGCAGGGCTGCGCCGAGGAGTGGAACGAGCGCGTCGGCGAGCAGCTCGGCGTCGCGGCGCCGGCGGCCCGATAGCGCGATGGCGGTCCCTCATCCCCCGCGCCCGCCGCAGCGGGACCTCGCCGGGCCGCTGCTCGTCCTCGGCGCGCTCGTCATCCTGGCGATCCAGGCCGCGCTCACGGGCATGATCGTGCGCCAGGGCCGGGCGACCGCCACCGCCAACGCGCGGAGCGAGGTGGGCAGCGTCGCCGACAGCGCGGCGGCCTCCATGAACCGCACCTTCCTCGCGGTGGACAGCACGCTGGCGGGGCTGCCCAACCTTCTCCTCACGCTCCTCACCCCGGCCGAGCAGCGGCCGGACGCCACCCTCGCGGAGCGCGGCGCCGCCCTGTCGCGCGTGCTGTCGGGGCTGAGCGACAGCAGCCTCTCCTTCCGCGACCTCATCCTCCTGCCCGCCGACGGCGGCCGGCCCGTCGCCGCGGCCCTGCCCGGATCCCGCCGCCGCCCGCCGCCGGTGCCGCACGCCGCCCTCCTCGCCCCGCCCCAGGCGGCGGTCGGCGCCCGCGGCGGCATCACCATCGCGGGCCCGGTGCTGAACACGGTCACGGGGGAATGGGCGCTCTTCCTCGCCCGGCCCGTGGCGCTGCCGGGCATGCCGCCGATGCTCGCGGTCGCGGAGGTCTCCGTGCCGCTCGTGGCGGGCGGCCTGAACGGCTACGGCTCGCGCGGGGAGACGGAGGGGCTGCGCGTCCTCCTCCTGCGGACCGACGACCGCACGCTGCTCGCGAGCGTGCCGCACGACGAGGCGCGGATCGGCCGGCCCGTCCCCGCCACCACGGCCGAGGCGGCGGAGAGCGGGCGCTTCTCGGCGCGCCGCAGCACCCTCTATCCCGCCATGCACGTCGTCGCCGTGCAGGATCCCGGGCCCGCGCTCCGCGACTGGCGGGAGAACGAGGAGCGCATCCTCTACGCCGTCGGCGGCCTCGCCCTGCTGACCATCGCCATCGCGGTCCTCCTCTGGACGATGCTGCGGCAGCGCGACCGGGCGGAGGCGGAGCGCGCCCGCGGCCGCCAGACCCTCGGCTCGGCGATCGAGGCGATGTCGGACGGCTTCGTCATGTGGGACGCCGAGGACCGGCTGGTGATCTGCAACGAGCGCTACCGCGACTTCTACCGCGCCAGCGCCGCCGCCATCCGCCCCGGCGCCACCCTGACCGAGATCATGCGCTACGGTGCCGAGCGCGGGCAGTACCCCCAGTCCGGCCCCGACCGGGAGGCCTTCGTGGCCGAGGCGGTCTCCCACTACCGCCACCCCTGGAACACCGCCCCGGTCGAGCGCCTGCTGCCGGACGGGCGCTGGATCCTCGTGACCGAGCGGCGCGTGCCCGGCAGCGGCTCGGTCGGCATCCGCACCGACATCACCCAGCAGAAGCGCGCCGCCGCCGACCTCGCCGAGGCGCGCGACGCCGCCGCCGCCGCCGGCGCCGCCAAGTCCCGCTTCCTGGCGCGGATGAGCCACGAGCTGCGCACCCCGCTCAACGGCGTGCTCGGCATGGCCCAGGCCCTCGCCAGCGACCCCACCCTGACCGAGGAGCAGCGCGGCCGCGCCACCATGCTGGAGGCCGCCGGCCGCCACCTGCTCGGCGTCGCGAACGACGTGCTGGACCTCGCCCACGTGGAGGCGGGGCGGATGCCCCTGCGCCCGGCCCCCCACGTCCCGACCGCCCTGCTGGACGCCTGCATCGACCTCGTCCGGCCGATGGCGGCCACCCGGCGGATCGCCCTCTCCTCCGGCTACGATCCCCTTCTCCCGGCCGGGATGATGCTCGACCCGATGCGGCTGCGTCAGCTCGTGCTGAACCTTCTCTCCAACGCCGTGAAGTTCACGCCCGAGGGCGGCGCGGTGACGCTGCGCGCCCTGCGGCGCCCGCTGGAGGGCGGCGCGGTGGGGTCGGAGGTGATGCGGCTGGAGGTGCTGGACACCGGCCCCGGCATCCCCCCCGACCGCCGGGCCGACGTGTTCCGCGACTTCGTCCGCCTGGACCGGCCGGGCAACGCCCCGCAGGCGGAGGGCTTCGGCCTCGGCCTCGCCATCTCCATCGGCATCGTCGAGGCGATGGGCGGGCGGATCGGCGTGGACGACAACCCCGACGCGGTCGCCGCGGGCGGCACCGGCTCCCGCTTCTGGGCGGAGCTGCCGCTCCTCGCGGCGGATCCCCCGTCCGCCGCGCCGGCCGGGCCCGCCCCCGAGGCGACGCGGCCGCTGCGGGTGCTCGTGGTGGACGACGTGCCGACCAACCGCCTCGTCGCCCGCGCCCTGCTGGAGCGCGCCGGCCACGCCGCCGACATGGCCCCGGGCGGGGCCGAGGCGCTGGAGGCCGTGACCGCCGCCGCCCGCGCCGGCACGCCCTACGACGCGGTGCTGATGGACCTCGCCATGCCGGGCATGGACGGGCTGGAGGCGACCCGCCGCCTGCGCGCCCTGCCCCCGGGCGAGGGCGGCGACGTGCCCGTCATCGCCCTCACCGCCGGCGTGTTCGACAGCGAGAGCGACAACGCGGCGTGGCGGGAGGCGGGGATGACCGGCTACCTGCCCAAGCCCGTGACGCGCGAGGCGCTGGCGGCGGAACTGGCCCGGATCGTCCCGCCGGCGCGGGCGCAGGCGGCGGAGTAGGGGGGGGCTGATCCCGGGCCTGCGGGACCGAAGCCCACTCCGCCCTCTCCGGACCTCACCCGCCAGGGGCCTGAGGCCCCTGGACCCCCGTGAGACTGCCGTGGATGCGATGGGACGCGGTGTCTCCGAAC
>Ga0325401_1006364_pt1 | contig 11404 bp, 13 predicted proteins | sample PopdelMetagenome_FD_205666 | JGI IMG/M metagenome (GOLD analysis project Ga0325401, IMG submission 205666) | Populus deltoides microbial communities from Bellville, Georgia, United States - Xylem-PdKOR-R2 | ecosystem: Host-associated > Plants > Phyllosphere > Stem > Wood/Secondary xylem | place...
GAGTTCTTTTTATTTTTTTCACTATTATTTTTTTGTTACTTTATTTATTATTATTGTATTTTATAATCATACTATTTAAAATACTAATTAAATCAATGACCCGTATCTCTTTCTTTTTTTTCCCTCTTTTTCTTCGCTGAAAAAAATTTGGTGGGTATGCGGACGTATCTAATATCGAATCTATTTTGAGCATAAAAGTCTAGATCCATAAAACAAGACTAGTACCTTTTGAAGATTTTCTAAGGTATCATCAATGAAAATGCCATTCGTGGGTGACCAAAGTTCTGATCAGAGAATTCTTCCAACAACGGAGAGGTTCGAAGATGAAGCTTCTAGAAAGAAAGAGATTCTGATAGATGTATATTAGTGTTTGTTATTCTCGGCGAAAAAACAGAGAGCCCCAGCAGAAGTGAATCATTTTTTCAACGAAGAATTGAATCTAATGCATATCTCATGAATGGAAAAGTAGAAAAGTTGTTGTAAAAAGGAAAAGAAAGGAAGGGACTAAACTAAACATTTGATTCAGATTCTTAGTTTCTGTAGGAACACATCTGTTGCCGTTTATTAATAACTGCCCTTATGAAAGCCAGGCCAAAAGAATGCTATAGTAATACACACAAGATCGAGAGGGGGAAAAAATCAAAAATAAAAAACAAGGCCAAAAACAGGGGTGACGTTTTGCTTCCCCATCTATGAATAATTACACCTTTGATTTTCTGTATTATTAAAACTGTTCTAGGACTCTAGTAGTGAAGCTGTAGGTTTTATCTCTTCTGGAAGTTGAGGAACTTGATACCATAGGAAAACAGAAAGAAGAAGAGGACAACCCATCCAAGATGGGCGGCAGCCACAGCAGGAAGAAAGTCATATTCAAATCCCAAGTATCCTTTGAGGAATTCCTTTATTGGCACATCTCCAGACTCGCCAGGTACGCGGATTGTATTGGTTTTATCACCCACTTGAGATGTCACGAGGCCGTATAATGTCCAAGCCACTGGAGAACACCAGTAGTACCACCTCCACCAAATAGGTATTTGCTGTAATGAATGAGCAAAATTATTAGTTTTTATTTACACAAGGAAACGAGCAAGGGTTTAGGATGAAAAGCATGCATCATCATTCATCAATTATAAATAACAACATTGCGAATGATTTATTAAATATAATGCAGCTGAGTTTAAGATTACTTACAGGCCTAGGAAGAAGGAAACCAGAGAACAAGTTCCAGAAGGACGTGAAGAAGGACATGCAAATGGCAGCAATTTGTGGGGCAGGGGTCAATGCAACAACCATCATCCCAAACAATGTAAAGTAAACAAAGCACATGAATATGAAGTAGTAGAACCACAAGAACTTTGCAGCCGTCCACTCGAAGCCCATCATGGAGAAAAGGAGAATGCTATAAACAATAGTTTGTACTGCTACATAAATTGCTTCTATGGCCACCTGCAAGAAATTATCCTGTCAGCCTGAAAGCATGTATAACGACATTTGAGTCCTACTGATCATGGTGAATTAAGAGAAGGATGGAGGATGGGGGTAGAAATTGTCCTGTAAATTAAAAGAGGCCTCCCACATATTTTTACCTGCGCAAATGCGTAAGGCAATGGGGAGTACATTCCAGCTGCTCTTTCGCGATAGAAAACTGTTCTCTCAATAGCAATTATAGACTGCACTCCCGCAGCATTGGTTGCACCAAGGAAAAGCACCGCCGCGTACATGGCTCCGAAAACATTCAATAGATCTTGCTGGCTAAATCTGTTAACAAATCAAATTTACCTGTCAGTATGAGTGCAGAATTGAAAGCAAGAAGATAAAATTCAAAAAATGTGCAAGTTCTCAAAATCAGGAACGTTTCCCTCCCTTTTGAACAAAATACAGGCTACTCCTGCCGTATACTGGTATAAAGTAAGCAATAGTATGGGTACAACAATTATTTTTCAAGACAGAATTCAAAGCCTTACGTCTTCTGTCCTTTGTCCCAAAAGATGAGACCGAATATTATTCCAATGGCTAATGTCATGAACAGACGAATGGCATTATAACGAGGGTTTCTCCAGTAAGACCAATGCTGTTTCCAGAAACAAGCTTTGCATTGAGTAAGAAAAGTTTGGGAGTATTGGGTTCGGAAGTAGAGATCCTTGGATCCTGGTGCTGGTGTGCTTAGCTCTTTGATAATTTCCTGATTCCTCCTGAAAACATTTCAACATAGAAAATAAGAAGAAAAAAAACTCTAGGCAATTTATGGCTATCATGATATATCCAGGCTTACTGATAGAGAGAGGAGTTGGCATATTGTTCTGCGAAGTCTACATCCAGTTGTGCCTCCATTGAAGGAGCACTAATTTCGAGCATCCATGTTGCAGGGTTATACGCATCTCTTATCTTGGGAACACCTGGGACAGCCTGTATTTAAATAAAATTATTAGTTAATATCATAATTTCTGTCTATATGGATGCTTTTGATAATCGTTGTGCGGAATGGCGCAAAATGATCCTTATAGCCAACCTCATCTAGTTTGGGATTGAGGCTTGGTTGTTATATCACAATTTATTTCGCTAGAACTTGAAATAACATTCTACAGTATTAAACTGCTTAATTTCAATGCCTGGGAAGTGGGAATGATCAGGAGCTATGCATGGACATGAGGCACGATTAGTAACCCTACTATTTATTCCCTAGAAGAAAGGAAAAATTCTCTTTGATGCTAAAGGAATCATAGATGGAAACAGGACAGGAGAAATTGTCACCTCAAAATATTCTATGAGCTTGTGAGAACGGTGACCAAGAGATCCGGCATAAATGACTTGACCTCCTCTTTTCATCAACAACAGCTGGAACAAGAAAAATATCAAGTTGCATTCAAATTTGACACACACACGAAAAAAAGGGGAAAAATTCAAAATCAAAATCGAAAGGCAACATTCAAAAACTTGAAATTTACCTCATCAAAAGCTTCAAAAATGTCTATGCTAGGCTGATGAATGGTGCACACAACAGTTCTACCTGTGTCCACAGTGTTTCTGACAGTACGCATCACGATAGCAGCAGCTCTAGCATCAAGACCAGAAGTTGGCTCATCCATGAATATGATAGAGGGATTAGCTACCAATTCTACTGCTATGGTCAATCTTTTCCTTTGTTCTGTTGATAGGCCGTCTAAACCTGGAAGTCCAACTAAGGCATCTCTGAGGGGATTTAGCTCAACCAATTCCATAATTTCTTCAACAAACATCTGTGGACCATATAGTGAAGATAATAAGAATAATAAATCGTACAAGGAAATTAAGAGAGGGTAAGATCCCTGAAGAAAAAAGACTTCTCAAAAATCCAGGAATAACTGATTACTGAGAAACATTACATACCTTTCGGGTTTTTGTATCTATATCTTTAGAAAGACGGAGCCAGGCTGAGTACAGAAGAGATTCATAAACAGTAACACGAGGTGAATGAATGTCATTCTGTTCACAATAACCGCTCACACGAGCAAATGTCTCTTGATTCTTTGGATAGCCTGAGATGTTAATACTTCCTTCAATGTAACCACCGGTCTTCCTTCCAGCTAACACATCCATCAAGGTGGTCTTCCCAGCACCACTTACGCCCACAAGTGCAGTCAATATCCCTGGTCTAAAAGCACCACTAACATCTCTGAGCAGTTGAAGACGCTCTTCATCAATTCCTTGACTCTTCATTTCCTGGCATGGAAAAAACAACCTTTGATCTCAATGTCCAACAATAAAAACTAAGTTTTTTTCTCTAGGGGAACATAAGCTGCCTGCAATTCATCTTTAACATGGGAAGAAGTTTCTATTTTATTCTATTGTAAGTTGAAAATCAGTTTAACTCTTCAATGCATTAAAACAAATCAAGAACCTTCATGTGTTCCAGAGTTGAAACTTTTGGCCAGTAGCAGTGAACTTTCAATGTTACCTAAGGGTGAGAAATTTACATTTGAAAATGTTATCTATTAGGCTAATATGTTTTCTAATCAAGAACAATGTACACATGTTTCCTGACATGACACTTTCAGGAGATCCGCAACATCCCTGGTTATACAGATCAAGTGTATCTCGCACAGAAAAAAGAAGTTTCAAGAACAAAAAACTTAGGTGTAAATGCTCAAAAAATGAAATACTTGATAACGACTTACATCAGGCATATCCACATAGTAGCTCACATGGTTGAATGCAAGTGAAAGGGGTTGGAATGGCAGAACCATTCCTCTTTTTGTTGAATTATCCACTGCGCCACCAATTTCTGTAGAATTTCTCGTTGCCATAGGAATACCTGTAATTGATCACAGAATAAAATATAATATCCTAGAAGCTCGATTCCACAAAATAAGCATGTTTACAATAGCAACATGTAAATGTCACGACAGTGAATTTCTCCATTTTCCAGACACTTATTCATTCCAGTCGGAGGGCACAGTTGAGGTAGTTGGGGATTTTCTGAACATTGGACTGGGATATGTTAATATCATCACGATGTCAATCTTCTCAACTAATGCTCATGTTCAGACATATTGTATGCTACCTTCTTGAATTAAGTTAGAGCCATAATTAACTTGGTGAAATGTGCTATATCTGCAAAAAGTGAAGGGAGGGGGAACAACAGAAAAGGAAAAGGCTTTGAAAGTGTCAGACCTTCTGCTCTCTGTTGTCCAGATGATGTCTTCTTATTCTTCTTCGCATCGTCATCCACAACGACAGCTTTTGAGTCACCCAAAGCTGAAAGAGAATTTCCACACATTTGTCATATTGAAATTTCATCTCCATCCAATAACCCAGAATGAGCATCAGGCTGAGTGACTTACGGTTCAAGAAAGTCAGTGCTCCAATAAATAAAACGTTGAATAAAAGCGAAAACCCAAAGAGTGCTCCGATACAAATCCAAAACCAATAATCATCAGTAAAGAAGCCTCTAGCCTTCAGAAGCACTTTCCCAACAGTTTCTCCAGCGAAATTAGAGTCCGTATTATTCTGAAATTGAAAAACGTTATAGAACTTTGATGATGATTTATTTTTGGCGCAAAAAGCTTGCAGGCTCCATAACATCCATTTAAATTTGAAATTAAGAGAATATTGTATCTATAATAGAATGAAAATATAAATTAAGACATCTTACCACACTCCATCTTTCGTCAAGGAATTCATTCATGACAATGGCATTCTGTCCATACATCATAGGAGAGGAATAGTAGCCCCAGATCATCCATGGCTCAATGTCGTCTGTAGCCAAAGGGTGAAAAGAATGCTTAACTAAATCATTTCCTTAGAGAGAATCTAAAGGATTCACAGGTTTTGTTGAAAGAAATAGCAAGTTGATTAGATGGTGTTTTGCATTAAATACTAGATGCAATAGTAAAAGGGCTGTCTGCTTACCTTTGGCAACAATGAATCCTCCGAGCACGAAAACCAAAAGCAAGGTGAAGGTCCCTAGTGTGTTTGCAACGACTTGTGTTCTTCCAACAGCAGCAATGAAACGAAAGAGGGCCAGAGCCATCTGATGTATGCAAAAAAATGCAAGGAACTGTCTGAAGAACCTGAAGAAAACAGAGGAGATGTTTGTTGGTAAAAGTTATTGAAGCGATTGTAAATTCACTCAATATATTTATCCTAAGAATTAGTACATGAAAAAATAAAATGAAAATCTAACATCTAACTAAGAGGCCATCCGCAACTACATAAAGGAGAAAAAAAAAAGTTCCCAGCAAGTGCAAATGGAGTTCAAATGAAAAGGAGTTGGGAATTGCAAAACTTCAAACCCTTCTTACCTGCTAGCAGAAGGAGCGAAACCAATTGTGTAATATGTTAGGATAATCCATATCGCTGATTCCATTAACGATAATGGAATCCTGAGTACCCATATTGGTAAGCCGAAAGCCCACGCAGGAAAGAACAAGAAATCCCTCTGTTTATAGAAGACAGGGAGCCTGAAAACTGTCATTGAAAGTTCTGCCATCCCATTAAACATCACATTGACTAGACTGAAAAACAATGCTCCAAAATATTTTTGTCCACCTAGTACAGTCCCCACTTTCATTTCTGTCCGAAAAAACACTGTGAAGGCAATTATTGACATGATTGTTATCTGGGTTGTTTTGAATATATACAAAAAAGAGTTCCGCTTCATCAGCAGCCACTCTCTTGAGAAACATGCCCTGAACAGCTCCCAATTTGAGATGCCATACTTCTCTGTGACCAATGCAGCCGGATGGGCCCTTGATTTATCATAAGGAGTCCTAAGATCTGAAGAAAGTTGTTGGCCGACATGAAAAGAGTTGAAACCTCGCACAAACTCAAGAACTGAAATAAATCTGTAAGGTATATTCTTTCTGAACCAATATTGTTCCTGGTCCTTCTTGGAAGTTACTTCTTGCAAAAAGTCAGCAGCTCCTTTCCTATCAGGGCATCTGAAACCCATGTGTTCAAAGAATTCAAGGACATGCTCGCGTGGACCTTGATAGACAACCTGACCCTCTGAAAGCAGGATAATGTCATCAAAAAGCTCAAATGTCTCTGGTGCTGGCTGTAGGAGAGAAACTATCATAGTTACATCCATGGTATGGACCATTTGCCTCATGAACTTGCAAATCTGGAAAGTAGTGGCACTGTCCAACCCTGTAGATATTTCATCCATTAAAAGAACCTTTGCTGGTCCCACCAACATCTCTCCTGCATTCAGTTTACACGATGCGTCTTAGCAAGCAACATTGTCAAAAGGAAAACTTTATTGAAGAAGAGCAAATAGAGAAAAATGAGTTTTCAGGAGCATAGACATTATAGGTTTCCAAAAGCAGAGTTTACTGTAAAGATAACCGGTACAGCTGGTGTTTGAACAAATTTTGAGAGAACTGACAACAAGCATTATTGATACTAGTAAGTGACAAATGGGATCGCAAGAGGGGATTTTTCTATGTTCAACAGTTAGTTAAATCTACTGAGGAGGGGGGGTGTTACCGGTAGTCACACGCTTCTTCTGCCCTCCAGAAATACCCCTTTTCATGTCATTCCCAACCAAAATATCAGCACAAATATCCAATCCCAGTATCTGCAGTTAAAGATTCTTAAGGAGTCAATCTTGCAACTTGAGTTGTTCAACTAGCAAAATAAAGGTAAGAACAGGATAAAAATGGACCAACTTTAGTGGTTGTTTTTTTTTCAAAAAGCTACCACACCTCTTACTAAAAAGCATGTATTTTTTGCTTTTACAAAATATAGTGTGTGCTTTAAAAGGGTAGTACCTTAAAAAAAAAGCTACCACACCTCCCACCCAAACACACCCAATTATGCAGAAAGCAACCAAACCTTGAGAGTATAATCAGTGACCAAACTATGTTCCTGTCCTGACATTGCTGTGGCTTTCATGAACGCGTCAATTTCTGGATCTGGCTTAATTCCTGCTTCTTTCTCACGCCTAGAGAGTTCCGCCAGCAGTTCATACCTCGTGCCCACACCTAAGCAGCGTCCAGAAAAATCCAATGTCTCTCTGACTGTCATTTCTCCATAATGAAGATCATGCTGACTAATGTAAGCACAACTCCTCTGAGGAACAAACTCTTTCAATTCATGCCCACAATAGGTGATCTTCCCGGATGACTGTTAACAAAGAGAAGATTAAACAAGTTTATACTGAGATTAAATAACTTATCATACAGCCAGTTAGGCAAAGGGCTAATAAACCGAAAATGATTTAGCTTCAAGATTCATGAAACATACTCTTAGCTCCCGGTGGAGTTTGCCTGCAAGCGCCATTAGCATTGTTGTTTTCCCCGAGCTTGGAGGACCCAGAAGTAGGGTCATCCTGAAAATGACCACGTGAGCAATAATAAACGCGAGTACTAGAAAAACCAGACTTCATTTTTCCATCAGATAAACACAAGATGAAAGAAGATGAAGAACAGACATTCGGTATACAAGCATCCACCCCCCCTCTCACACACACCCCTTTTGCCATCATCCTTTTCCTACTAAAAGAGGAATTAGAATATATCAATACGTAGTTTCAGAAAAATACCGGGATGGTTTGACAATTCCACTGATATCTTGAAGAATCTGAACTGTTCTCTTCTTTGATGGAGCAAGCCCAACCAATCCAAGAATACTCTAATGTACACAAGAAATTAGAACAGAAACACAGAATAAGTAATCATCCATATTTCACTTGATCAAAATGGCATACACAAAACAACTATATAGCTCATGTCAATAATCATTAACAAATTTAATCATAATCAATTCAAAATAAGAACAAAGCTTCAAGAAAAAATAAATTCACCACCCTCTTTTTATAATCAGTTAAAAAGAAGAAGAGGAAGAAGAAGAAGCACCTCTACTGCATTCAGCGTGGCATTAAGTAAGGTAGGAAGTGCTCTGCTCCCAACAAAAACTTCACCCTCCACTGATAAGTGCTGAAATCGAACTTCAATCTTTGGAATCTCAATCCCCACCCTATACATGGAGAAATTAATTAAACCTCTTAATCAAACAGAAAAAAGGAAAAGGAAAAGGAAAAATTATATACCTATCAGTCCTGTCTCTAACTCTCCTCAGAAACTTTTCATTGTCTTCTTCAACAACTCTAAGTATGTTTTCCATCAACTGCTTCTTATCTTGCATTCCAAGCCTTGTTACATCAACCTCACTTTGAACCATTCTTCCATTATCAAGTACCTGCCTTAGAACCCCTTTCCTCATCCGATCATAAGTCGGCAATCTCTCGATAGCTGCCCATCGCAGCTCCTCCTCGTCGTCCATCTGCTGCTGCCTCCTCCCGCTATTCTGGCTGAAAACGTCCACCGGTGCAGTCCATGCTTCTCTTATGCTAGCAGACGCCCAGCTCCTGTAACTAAAGCTCCTCCTGCTGCTGCTGCTCATTGATCTTGCCAGATCATCTCCGGCTAAAACTGCCGCCATCTTTGCACGTAGTTATAAAAACAAAACCAGTAGTACTTGTCTGCAATTCTGCCCTGTTGTCTTTATAACTAAGCTTTACTTAATGATTTTAACAGCTACAAGTAGTAAATAAAACTCGATCTGACTGATTCTACAGGTATTTCACCATTCATGGTTGGGGAAAGAAACCTGAAACTCCGCCAAGAGGACCCATGACTCTCTGTCTCTTAACATTGAAAGAAAGCGGCAAATGTCGATGTTAAGAATTAGTGGAAAGACTATTTAAAAGAGGAGAATGGGAAATAACCACCAAGTCAAATGGAGGGCTGGCTGGGTAGTCTCCAGTCAAGTTGCCGGCTTTTATAATTTAAGTTTGAATAGCATGACTCTTTCCCTCCCCATCAAAGTTTGTTATCTTCTCCACAGTACTGTGAAAATTCGAAGGGAAAGCATCTATGCTAGCCGTCTCCCTGTTTTTTAGTTTATTAGCGTTTTATTCTTTACGTTGTCACGCCTTGTTCTAGTAGCCGGTACCTTTGCCATTCAACAGTCCATTTCTTCTCTCATCCGCCAACAACGAGTCAGTCAACGAAGAAATTTCGTCTTCAAAAAACACCCGCGTCATTCCTTTATTATTAATTAATATTATTGGAATCAAGAAAACCAGTTTATATAATATTTTTTTCAGGCGGCATAATTGATCTGCCGAGGTGGATGGAGGCCCTCATCCTCCTTGCACCTGATATTTAATAATCATAATGTTTAGCAGCCTCCAGCCTCTTCCACCGTTAGTGGTCGTTCCGTTAATTGCCTCGCCTTCTAGAAAGTCAAAAGGATGTGGATGAATTCGGCAGAAAAGCGCTGCTTTTTTATTTCCATACCATGCACGGATATCCATGAATTATTTATTAACTAATAAATAATAAATATCATTTATATATTTATGTTTTATGTCTGTATGTATCATGTTGTCTTAAAAAATATATTTATTATATATATATATAATTAGAATCGGTATATTTTAAGTTGAATTTAATAATATTTATACACTATTTATTAGCCATCAAATCCAAAAAAACAATACTCACGTGGAATCCATTCCTGCTTACCGCTGCCGGCCACCATGCGAAAAGAAAAGTAACGCCATAATGTTTGAGTGCCTTTGAATCCCCCCCGTGTAATGTGAATTTCCACTGTAAATGCGCACATTCACCAGCTCAGCGCATTCAAGGAAAGGTCAATTCTAGAATGCCTCGTCACCTCACGAGGACACTCGATGAGAGAAACGATAAAATAGACAGCAGTGATGGCGGAAGCAGGGGTGGTCACGTCGTGTTGCATGGTGGAGGTTGCTCATCGAGTTTTCGGTCCCATTAAGCAGCAAGTAGATGGCAAAATATCATCGCATGAAATTAATAAAGACACACAAAATAACACTGACAGTTTTTCACATGCTTTTTAATAGATATATTTTTTCTACTCGATAAAAAATATGTTAGTGTGAAGTCAAAATATATACATTGATTTTTCAATTGTCTTTGTATCTAATTCTTGAAATACTAGATGAAAATACTTTTATATATTATTATATTATATTATGAATTATTATATTCTTTAATAGAGATTTTTTTAGAAAAGATATTATAATAGTTTGACGGAAAAAACTGTCATATAATGATTTTTATAGACATAAAATCACATAAAAATAGTTTATTAGAAAACACAGAATATCGTAGCATGTTTTATTATATGTATAAAAGTAGTAAAAATAAATTTGATAAATTCAAAATTAGGAAAATTTATAAAAAGAGAGAGAGAGAAGAAAACAAACTAGGGATGGAGGCCTATGCCTGCTATCGTCGCGGAAAATTAAAAATATCATAGCATATTTTACTACATGTATAAAAGTAATAAAAACAACTAGTTGATAAATTCAAAATTAGGAAAAACAAAAAAGAATAAAGAATAAACGTGGAAAAGCAACGTAGGAAGCTTCTATTCTTTTCCAACTTTTAGTCAAATGTACTGTTCTTAAATCTGTATTCAAGAAAATACTCCTCTAAATAACTATTCTTAAATCTGTATTCAAGAAAATATAATTTAACTTCTTTATTTTATTTTAAAAAAATATAAAAAATCGAATTTTTTTCATTATGCAGACTGACGGGTTGATCCACCCAGATGAATCTTATAACTAGGATCTCTATTGCCACGTCATCAGTAGTCTTCTACGATCTACAGTCTGTGATCTTTTAATATAAATGAACAGATGTGCTCGGCATCGATTAATTTATTGTGGTTTCCTATGTGGGCGTAGATGTTATTATTATTTTACCAATTGTGTGATGACAAGCCGATTATTTATGAATACTAGTATAATGCCCACGTGTTGTTATAGAGCACTTTTTGAAATATATTTTTATTTAATTATATATAAATTAAAATAGATATTTGTAAAAAATGTAATGATTAAAATTCTAGAGGAAAAATACTTTTTAGTTAA
>Ga0325401_1006365_pt1 | contig 11403 bp, 2 predicted proteins | sample PopdelMetagenome_FD_205666 | JGI IMG/M metagenome (GOLD analysis project Ga0325401, IMG submission 205666) | Populus deltoides microbial communities from Bellville, Georgia, United States - Xylem-PdKOR-R2 | ecosystem: Host-associated > Plants > Phyllosphere > Stem > Wood/Secondary xylem | place...
TTATTTTTTGTTTTATATATATATATATATATATATATATATATATATATATATATATATATATATATATATATATATATATTCAATTTGAAAAACAGACATCCAGACACGATATTAGTTTTGAATAATTATGTCACTATATAATATAATAATAAAATAATGACGAGGGAGGTTGGAGAATTAAACTATTAAATTATGCTTTTAATATATATACTTGTTTTTCATAGGATATTGAGAGTTTAATTTTATATTGGAACAAATTATTCATTTTTTATTTTTTGGGATCATGTTGGATCAATTTATATGGTTATATTATGAATGGATATGGTTTATAATATTTTTTGTTTTTTTAATTTTTTTCTTTGTTGTTAATTATATGGTTATATATTAATAACATTTTTGTCTGTATATAATTAACCCAGTTTTTTAAAATTATTGATCCTAAAAAAATTAAAAATTATTTATTCAATTAAAACTTTTTGGAAGAAAAATAGTTAGAGCTGGGTATCTGAAATCCAATGATTTTAATATATTATCCAAAATTTAAATTCGATAGATTCTGACTACTATTCATAACTGTGAATGTTTATTACCATTCCCACCTACGATGGCTTTGTCCATATGCCATTGTCAAATATTGGAATATCAATGATCGTAAGATTGTTCATGCTCTATTTGTCTTTAAAATTAATTAAGTAATTTAACTAATTTTTTTGTACACTAATCCATGTTATATTTCTTAGTTTGGCATGGGATAAGCTACATATCAAATTAGTGGTGGGGTTAGGATTTTTTAAATGAGGGGAAAAATTATTAACAAAAGTTTGATCTTGTGTATTGTATAGACATGCATTATATAGAGAAATCAATTTGAAAGATATGTGCTAACTCATATTAAACAAAATTAATTTAAAAATACTTTTAAAATAAGAAAACTTATATTATAATTGTTCTTTTTAAGTTTTTATATTTTGAAACTACTTCATAATGACTTCATTATCAATTTGATCGAAGATATCTTTCTCAATGTATATAACTAAACTGTCATTCATCCACTTATTTCTCATTCTATTATGCAATCTACTCTTGACAATATGCATAGTGGAAAAAACCCTCTCCAGTATAGTAGTTGTAGTTGCAATTGGTAATAGTAACGATAATTTTATAAGCGCGCGCGCCCACACACACACACACACATATATATCAATGAAAATAAATTCTTTTTTGTTTTTACCATTTTCTCCGCGAGACTAGTAATACCTTCAATACTAGAGAACTCATTATCATTGCGTAGATCAATAATATACATTTCAAGTTAGTTACCAAGTATCATAAGATTCGCTATAGAGAATTTATTGAGATAAAAAAAAAAAAGCAAGGCGAATAAGCTTTTCTTTATTGAAATCAGAGAAAGAGTCACTTGGGTTTAAACATGCTACACAAAGAAGTAACTCCGTACTCGTTTTAGTGAAACGATCATCCAACTCATTAAGTTGCATTTCAATAATATTGTTAAACAATTCATAATGGAAATGGTATAGGTTTGTAATCCCTTAAGATTTTCGCCTTGAACGCCCACAGAGCTTGTACTCATCATCCATGTTTAGAATATCAATATCATGTTTAATGCAAAAAGATGACACTTCTTCCACTAAAGAATCTCAATCATTCTCTTTCATCATTTTGAATCGTTACTTTGATGTTTTCAATAAACTTATAGCATTTTCTATGTCTTGATCTTTTCTTTAATGCTTATGAGAACTCATTTGTAACTGCTAGTATCCTTCTCAAACAATGAAGCATAAACACAAAATTAAATGATTCCATAATATCTATTAAAACGACTGTTTATGTTCACTGTTCTGAATTCATCCCATCCTCCTTTATAATCTCAAGCACTTCAAGAACTGATGGAAACATTACAAGTAGACGAATAATGGTAACATCATCATACCTTCTAAGAAAAGTTTCTTGATTTAGGTCTCGTCCACTAGAAATTTCTCCATTTTTAAGTCCTTCAATAATTCTAGCTTATTGTTTTTCTCTAATCATCTCCATCATTTTACATTATGCTATAACTATGTTTATAATGCTAGAAATGAAATTGAAGACATCTCCAACTTCATTGTGCTTCTTTGTAACATCCACAAGAGTCAATTAGAGTTTGTGAGCAAAACAATGTACATAGTATGCACTTGGATTGTTATTTAGAATAAGTGCTTTCAAGCTATTGAATTTACCTCACATGTTACTAGCTTCATCATATCCTTGACCATGCAATCTTGATATACTTAGCTCGTGTTTATAAAACAAAACTTCAATAGCTGTCTTGAGTGAACTAGCAGTTGTACCTGACACATATTAAATGCCAAGAAAGTGTTCAATTATATGCTCATTGTTGTCTACATATCGTAGAACAACTGTCATTTATTTCTTGATTGATATGTCACGTAACTCATTAATTAAAAATAAAAATAATGAGTCACCTAGATCTTTGATAATCACATTTATAATCTCCCATTATTAATGAAGCCTTGATTAGTGGAGTCTACAACTATTATGTATAGGAATGACTATATACTCTTTTTGAACGGACTCTCTTCGAAGTGAAATAGGTAATAAAAAATCATATTTTAGCAGATGAAATGAGCATGACTAGATAAGGACAACCTCATTTCCAGCAGTAGAGAACACAATCTCTAAAAAACCATCAATCTTTTAATAGCCCTAAAGCATCCAAAAAGAACACGAAGGGATCCATCTATGAGCGACTTATGTTCTCTAAGCTCATAACCACATTTTTAATCGCCATGTGCACTAAGGTATTGACTTTCATTAAAAGGAAAAGAATTTTTACAATATCTCTCTCCCATGAAGAGTGATTTGACTAAGCAAAAAAAACCAATAAACTCTCTTTCATCACTACAACAAGCATAACATCGAGTATTGTTATGCCCTAAAAAATGAGATAGAGATTGATCGCTAAAGGTTACCTTTAACAGTTTATAAAGAAAGGAATGCAACTTACCTCTAACAGTTTATAAAGAAGGGAATGCAACTCGAACTAAAAGGAAAAAAGGTCTACGCTTACCACTATGTGTTCCTGAGATCAATAATATTAAAAAATTATACCTCTACTTGCATGCATGAGAAAATCTTTTAAATTTTGAATGAAAAAAAAACAATATTTTCTCTCCATACAAAATCCCTAAATTTTCAACTAAATCTCTATGTTTCTAAATAATGAACTCCCTAAACATTCATCTTGGAAATCTCTCCATTGATCCTTTATTGTTATAGGTATAACTCTTACAACGACATAAATTTTATAGTCACAAACAATTCTCAATGTTATACCTTACAACTCAATGAGAAGAAGTTCAAAGGCCTTTTAAATTGTATACAATTGATGGGCCAACACACAAAAAAAGAAGAAAGAATAATAGCCTTATCCGCTGAGTTTTGAGTCCCAACAACAAATCATATTTATGCCTCAACCTTACCCCTAACTATTCTAAGACTTCCAATCCCATGAAAATCCCTAGGGAGCTTAGTGTTGGTACACACAACAGTATAGTGTTATGACCTCTAACAAGTTAGTGCATCACCACCTAATTGCATGTTTCAAAAGCAATCATGGTCTATAAGATTTCTCATATGTTAACTCTTGTATAAATCACTTAATTGGTGCGTGTCTCGTGTAGAAGAATATTCTTCTACTCACGTAACATAACTCAAATAATCAAATTATTTTATTGGTTATGTACACAATCTTTTTATTCTCAATGGTTAGGAAAAAGGTGTAAAATGACAACACAACTTATTGTCATGATTTTTTTCTACTTCTCACCAAGTAAGCTTCCCCATTCCTCGCTAGGTAAACCATGTGATCTCAGTGGCCAGGGGCTATAAATATCCCAGGCACCCATATAAAAATATTAGGAGAACGGCCCACACAACCAACACTACATAAGCCCTTCTACACTATTTGTACTCATTATCTTTACATATACTATTTTTTTTTCTTATAATTTATTGACTTACATATCAAATGATCCACTACCCTGATAGTGGACATGTTTCTGCAGGAGAGCATGGAATAGTAATGAAAAGACTCATATCTAATTTGAAGTTTTTAGGACTTCTTAATGAATAATTCTTTAAGCAATCTAGATATTTGGTTTGAGTGAGAGGTTACATTTTATAACTCATATTTTTACTTTTTTTTTCTTTCCCTGACCATATCCAAATTCAGGAGTCAATATATCCTTTGGTTTTTTTTATTAAAACATCATACAATTATTAGTTTTTGGGACAAACAACATGTGGTATAAGTTGAAAGTTAATTAAGGAAAGACACATGATCAAGCATACACTTATATCCATTGGAAACATAATTTTGACTCTAATTGCAAGGCAAGATCTCCAATCATTATCCAAGACTCACATCCATTCAAATAAGTTAATTAATGATTATTACAGGTGATTCTAATTTTGCACCAATTACGTTTGATCAGGTTTTGTTTCTTCTACTATACCAAAAAAAAAGGCCAAACTAAGACTTACTCTCTACTTTGTTGCAAAATTCATATTATGATGAATATCTATCAGTTTTTCATTATCAACAATTAAAAAGAAAAAAGGAATATCTACCAGTTTTTTATAGTATAGTAAAGGGCAAAAGAAATTGAGGTAGTCCTGCAAAAGGAGCAAAGTCATAAAATTTAAAAAAGGGCAAAGGAGGAACTAAAATTGATCGAAAGGTTTATATTTACAAGAGAGAAAAATTATTTTTTTAACCTATTGAAAATGTTATACGCGGGGAGAAGAAGAATTCGTACAACTACACTACAACAAATTCTTGATCATTTAGAATTCCTAACTTTGCTTTCATTGTGCATCATGCACGGTGTAAAAGTAGATTAATTCCTTTTATTTTCATAGCAGGGCGTGCTCAAATGGTGTTAAATTGAGATTTGTTCTTACATATATTGTTTCAATTATGTCATTCTTCTTTTTTTCTTATATAATTATACAAAAAAATATAAAACATTTTATCAAAGAACTATCGTAACCTAATATATCATGTCAAATTAAGAATCATCTTAACTCATTAACTTAAGATATTAGATAAAGTTCTAAAATATAATTTATATTATTCACTAACACATATCGTATATGCTATTAGAATTGAATTCAACTTATGATTGAATCCAAAAAATAATAAAATGAACATTGGATATTTGATCCAATCAAAATATAACCTTTACCGGTGAAAATTGATGAAAATCGATTAATAGTCTTGGTGTTAAACTCCAAGACTCAAGCAAACACTTAATTTTTTAGAAAGCCACTAGTAACAACCTTTCAATATATATACACACGCGCAACATATTCCAACCCTAAACTGCATAAAAAAAATGCATCCAACCATTTGACCATTGGTTACCTTTGATCAAAATATTCCAACAAATATATAAATATTTTCAATTTGTATGTCAAGATCTCAACCTTTCCAAAATAATAAAAATCACAATTTTTAATGAGTTGGATATACTTTTGAAGGGAAATAATGTAAATATCATACATATAAGGATAGCACTATGAATCTTATAGACTTTTTTTTCTAATGTTTTGCTCAATGATATGACAAGTTAGGATATATTTGTGTGTACATGAAACACATATTCTTCCTATCGAGTTCTCAGTCTGAAGACCAAGTATTTGTTCCCATAACACTCAAGGCTAAAGTGATTGATGGCTTGTTTAAATTAGTATATAGGAAGCTATCTTTTTGAGGTAGGAACCCTAATTCTTTCGGTGATTGGTAGCTTGTTAAAAAAAAATCTGATAGCACCACGCATTCTTTCTCTCTCTCTCTCTAACTTTTCTCTCAAATAGTGTCTGCAATTTTGAAACACTTCATACATACAACAACAATATTGAGCTTTGAAGGACTAAGTAGAAGCACAAGCCACAAACAATTATTGTTTGAGTTTTGTCGAGGATAGCACATAAATTTTGTGATATTTTTTTTGTTACTGATTGATGCATTCTCATTATCTCAATCCTCAATATATCTTTTGTGTAAAGGACCAAGGTTTCATAGCTTTTCTGTTTTTTTCCCCATAACTATAAGGAAACTATTTTTCCTTATTTTCATTACTATGATAATTTAATTATTTATAGTATTTTTCATGAACATTTTTTTACTGAATTATATTATATTAATTGAATAGAATACAATTGAATATATAACAAAAATGGCTTTGACAAAATCAGTACAAAAGAATTAAAGAAAACAAAATTATACGTAATAGGATCACACTATAAACTCTAATTTAAAATTTTATTACTGAATATTTCACCACACAAATATTATAATCAAAACTTCGAATTAGGGTCTATGGTGTGACCTTATTCAGTAAAAATTTATACTATTTATTCTTGTTGGTTTTTTTATGTTGTTTTCATCTACGTTAGATAGTATCAAAGCTCTGTCTCAGTTGGTATTATAGTCCAACAATTCATAGTTGTTAGTTAATGTGTGTTGTTGAATAATCATAGTTGGAAGAGGTGGTTGCATAATATAACATGATCATGTAAAAGAGGACAAGAAGGTTCTCACTCAGAAAAGAGACGTTCAGGAGCTGGTGATATAAAACATGCATAAATAAATTACAAAATTAACCCATCAACTGGAAATAATAAACATGCAGAGTCAAGTTGAAGAATTATCATATCGATTGGAGGAGATGAAGATAGAAAATTAAAGAATCATGAGGAGAGTGATCATGGATCCATGACCAGTTTTGAGAACCCGTTTTAGAGGCAAGAGCAAAAGAGACAACTTTTTGATCGGGATGAGTATCGTGAAAACTTTGGTGATCCTATTTATAATGAGATAGATGTGTATTCTCCACCAATTTATAATGTTTATTTTGATGATGATTATGTTGATAATTTATTAATGGTAGTGATGATATCATTAATGGTATCCTCGTTGATAATTTAGAGTTTGTATGCAAAGAAAACATGGAAGGTGCTCAATAAGACAAAAAAAAAATTGATTTAAACTATGTTGATTTTTTTTATTATAAATTTATTGTTATTACAAAGGTATATTTTTTTCAAGGTAATGTGAATACAACACATATTAATGAAACAAGTTTACTGTTTGCAATTTATTACTCTAAAAGCCAATGAAAGCGAAATAATTTGCTAATTCTTGTTTCTTATACAAAATCTAAGACAAAAGGACTAAACTTGATATCTAAAACTGTTATAAACCCAAAGTGAAGAAAGAAAAGGGGTAGGGAGCCTTGATTAGACATCCATAAGATGGAGGCAAGAGTGATTTAAAATCAAATACGTGTTTTTTTAACCCAGTGACTGGTGTTGGAGGATTTTAAGTTATTTTTTTCTTAATTATTTTAATGTTTTTTATTTAGTTTAGGAAATTAAGTTATATATTTAATAACTTTTTTCCTAGTTTGTTTAGGATTTTTATTATTTTTAATTTTCGAGTTTCCTAGTTTATTGAAGTTGGTATCTCTATATATTTAAAGAGTTGTAAAGAAATATTGAGTAATAAAATTATAAATTAAAGTTACTATTTGATCATTCTTTGAAAAATTTTGTAATCTTGTGATTGATATTAGAGTTCTACCTCAGCAAACAAATGAATCATTAACATAACTTGTTTGGTGTGGGAAAAGCATTGTATACTTGTTTTGATCCACTATTGGTTATAATAGTAAATTAATGTTTTTACCCTTAACTAAAAAAACCAATGAACTAGCCTTGAAAGGTAAAAGAGTTTTTTCACGAGGTTCATTTGTCATTCTAGAATTGTTTGAGGGTAGCTCGGTCTTCTCATATTTTTTACACAATTAAATTACTTGCTTACCTTTAAAAACAAAACAAAAATTAACTTTGTCCCAGAAGCTTTTCGACATTTCCTTTTATCATGCATAATATAATTATTTTAATACCCTTGAAGCAAAAAAAAAAAAATTAGGCTTAACTTTAGGGGCATATTCATCATTTAACATTTTTTTTGCAACAATCCTATGGAAGATTTAGTAATTTTATTTAAAAAAATTAAAAGATAAACGAAAAGTTGTTGGGCGCATTCATGGAACGTACTAACAAATGAGTCACCCCGTCGTTTTTATGGTGACACATGTGGTAAGGACACCCCGCTATGCTAAGTCTTGGAACGGACATATCAAAAGAACAAGATATTTAAAAATATACAGCATTTCATAATCTTTCAAAATATTATATTATTCAAAACTAATGAAACCAAATGATAGTTCAAACTTCTCTTCAATAATTAAAACAAAAAACATTAACCCATAACATTCATTACATTGTGAAAATCTAAACTTAATTAAAATAGGATAATAGTGGAGCATCTAAGACATCAAATCAAAACTAAAAGGAAAGTCTTGCAAAACAAGACATACTGACCAAAACTAAAAAAATATGAAAACTCATCAAAATCCACCTGCTAACAAAAACTAAGGAACCCGAAATAATATTAAAAATAAAAGGTGAGTTTAAGCAACTCAGTGAGGGAATAACATTTAATATACATTTTAGATATTAATAGTTTGCAAGTCTATATATATATATTATCATAAAGTAGTGGAATACATGTCAGAGATCAAATGACATCCAAAGATAACCAAATGACACCCAAAGTTGACCATTGTGGGAGGATTAGTCGCCATAGATTAATGACTTTCTCACTAGCTAGGTATACAAAATACTATGTGCACATAGGCTAACTACTCTTCATTAGCATGGAGTTACTGACAAGTCCTATATCAAAGCATCATAGATATTCACATAATTATCAAAGCAATGTATATCATATCAATATAATTTAGTTCAACAAAAATACGAGTATAAATTCAAGAATAGATAAGTACTTGGATAATAAAGCAACATATATAAATACTCAAGAAATTAACTATTCATATTCATCATATAATCAACATATATATATTTTAATATTATATCTATATTAAAGATTATTTCACTCACCTAAAAAATATATAAGTAAAAGAAATATCAGATGAAATACCTCAAAATCCTATTAAGGATCGTTAGAAGTACCTACAATGAATATATAAAATATACTAAAAAAAACTTAAGGACTAAAATGCTAATTTCTAGAAATCAGGGACCAAAACATAATTTTACCAAAATTGGATGACCAAATTGTAATTATTAGAAATACATAACCATACTGAAATTTCACCCATAATGTATCATCAATTCTGTCCAGAATCTCAATTTCCATTCCAGGGACCAAATTGTAATTTTTCCAAAGTTCAGGGAGTAAACTGTAAATCTTCAAAATGGAGGGATTAAACTGAAAATTACAAAAATCAATTATCAAAATGAGATTAATCATCCTTAACCTCATAAGAATACTACCCAGAATTCCAAAATACATTTCAGGGGTTAAATTATAATTTTTCAAAGTTTAGGAACTAAACTGTAATTTTTATAAATCAATTATTGAAATAAAATTTCATCATCATCAATCTCAAGGCCATTCTATCTAGACTCCAGAGTCCAGAATTCAAGCAAAGTTTAAACAAATTTCTTAACCCATAACAAATCAAGTAACAAATTCTTATTTCTAATAACACACCTAAAATCAATCACTTAATCTTGAGCCTATAATAATCATAAATCAATCTTAACAACATAAACTTCAAATCTTTATAAATCATAATCTCTTCTTTAATCATTCCATAAACAAACCATAATCAAAAGTAACATGAGAAGGAATCACTTACTTGCTACTTCCACCTTTCTTGAACCCAAAAACTCAATATCAAAAATTAAAACCCTTGATTTGATGAGGAAAGGGTCCTGACAGCCATAAGAATTAGAAGACAGAAAAAACATTATCTTGCAACTTTTCCTTGTATACCTAGGTTAACTTAGATGAGGTTTGGACTGATTTGAACTTGGGTTTGGGCCAAAAGTTTTGGTTTTACATCATGGCTTATAGAGGTGAAAACAGGCTCCCTTGGTGTTTTTCGATTCATCACAGGGGAGACTAACTTGTTAGGCGATGCGTGTGCCTAAATGACCTCCGGTTTGGTGATAGTTGGCTTTCTTCTCTTTTCTCCCTTCTTTTCTCTCTCTTTTTTAGTTTTCGTGTTTGGCCTTGCAACATTTCACAACAACCCTTCAGCTTTTTTCTCTTAGGATTGTGCCTATGTTTTTTTAATTGTTATTTTGTTTATTTTAATTAATTTATAAAATTGATTTTTTGTATTTTAGATATAGTCCCCATTCTTTTTATTTCTATTTATTTTATTTAGGATAGTTTTTAAACTTTATTATTTGTATGATTTTATCCTCCTTTATTATATCTACATATCAGATTTTATTCTTATTCTTTCAATTTCTATTTTTTTTACTTGGCAAGTCCTTTAAATTGATTTTTTTTATCCTATATTTCAACGTTAAATTGAGTTTCTTGATTGACCCTAGATCTAGGATTTAAGATGTTGTAAATTTGAGAGCTTAACTCATGTTTAGGAGATTCATCCAAGTTCATTTCTTCTTCTTCTTCTTTTTTTCCTTTTCAAAATTCATGTTTTTAAAATTTAACATTTAGCATTTGATTTTATTGGGTATTGGGTTCCATAGTTTTTTTTTTCCTTATATAGGATTTTTCATTGTTGATTTTAAAAATTACACCGGTTATCTCAATATTTGTTGTTTTAAAAAATATCGTCTAGTATGTTACCCTATCCATTCTTTTTTAAATTTTTTTAAAGGTTAGACAAAAATATCTGGGTCACGGTGCAATAAAAATTCATTTGTATTTCTTTTCTTTTATTAAGCTAAAATTTTTTCAGTTTCATCCTTCAACATTAGATTTATTCTTTTTTTAAAATAAAATATTTTTTTATTTTAGACCTTCAATATGTGGTTAATTAGAATTGAGCTTCCTAATTTATTCTGATTTGGATTTGATGGGGTTATCACGAGCTTATGTCCCCGAATCACAAGTTTCGTAAGTTAAACGTGGTTTACCCGGGTCGATCCGATATTTCATCTTCTTAATATATTTTTTTTAAAATATATTATCTAGTATGTCACCACCTCAATATTTTTAAAAATATTTCGTTCATTATATATCAAATTCTTATCTTCCTAACATCTTTATATTTTTTTTAAATTATAAAAATCTACCCGCGGCGGGATAGCACCGGTAAAAAAAAAAAACAAGTGTTCATCAAATACAATAAAAGTCTTACAAATATATGATGTGTAGTTATTTGTATTTTTATTCATTTTTCTCATGGGGAAGATGATATTTACCTTCTTTTACACAAGGGATTAGAATATCCCTGCGCACATCTG
>Ga0325401_1006367_pt1 | contig 11402 bp, 5 predicted proteins | sample PopdelMetagenome_FD_205666 | JGI IMG/M metagenome (GOLD analysis project Ga0325401, IMG submission 205666) | Populus deltoides microbial communities from Bellville, Georgia, United States - Xylem-PdKOR-R2 | ecosystem: Host-associated > Plants > Phyllosphere > Stem > Wood/Secondary xylem | place...
CCTTACTCAGACTCTCGCAGACCATAGGTTCCTAGTGACCATAATACTAGGTGGCGACTCCAAAGAACCAAGCAAAAATAATAAATAATCGCCAGCGAACGCCGCGCTGATTTTTTGACGTGCGACACCCTCCATGGTCCAGCTGTCAGGCGCCTATTGGCTGTGGAAATGCACAGTCACGCGACTCACGCCACGCGGTCTTCACTCTTCAGTCACAAAGAGTCTTCACTCCTTCACTTTCACAGGATAAATCCATAATCCCCTTATCTAATTAACCAATCGGGCACCGGAAACCACAAAAGCGGCGACGACGATCTCCACAAAAGTGGTCACGGTCACGGTCCAGTCTTCACTCCTTCTTTTTCCTCACTCCAGTCTTCACTCCAGAGTCCAGTCATCAGTGCTCATGGTCGTGGCTTCCTTTTCATCAACAGCGACGATGATCTCTGCAACAGCTCACGGTTCAGGCTTCCTTTTCAATCTTCATCAACAGCAGCACGCCGACAACAATCTCCTTTCTTTCCCATCATCAACAACTGGCGGCTTCCTTTTCATCAACAGCAGCAGGCGACATCGGGCCTATTCACCAGTAGTCGTTCAGCCTTCATCATCAACGACTTTTAACCATAAGTTGATTTTGTCTTCATCGTCATCACTGCAGTAGTTGATTTTTCCCCGTAAATCGTAATTGTATATTCCCCTGTAATAGATTTTGATTTTGCCCTATTACTTGCAATTATTAATTACAGTTTTGATTTTGCCTGGTCTTGTAATTTGTATATTTATAATGTTGAATTGAATTGAATGGAATTGATTGGGTGAAAATTGGACTGAATTGAATGCCATTTCAGTATATATCTTGACTAAATTAATAGGACTGAATTGAATTGAATTAATCGGGTGAAAATTAGACTGAAAACTATTGAATTGGACTGAATTGAATGCCATTTCAGTATATATCTTGACTGAATTAATTGGACTGAATTGAATTGAATTAATCGGGTGAAAATTAGACTGAAAACTGTTGAATTGGACTAAATTGAATGTCATTTCAGTATTATAGGACTGAATTAATTGGACTGAATTGAATGGAATTAATTGGATGAAAACTGGACTGAAAATTGTTGAATTGGACTGAATTGAATGCCATTTCAGTATTATAGGACTGAATTAATTGGATTGAATTGAATGGAATTAATCGGGTGAAAATTGAAATCGTTAAATCATGTTTTTTGCTTTGTGGAGTGTGAGGCTATGGGCTATCCATTTATAATGTGGAATGATGGAATGATTCTAGGATTCCATTTCAGTATTATAGTTTTGTGAATTGTTATGTATAACAAAAAGTTAATTACAATTATAAAATGTTTGGATTGATTACATGGCTGATTTGAGTTGATTCTTGAATTTTTATTTGAAGCATGAATTTTTTGTTAATGTATTTTAAAATTCCTTACAATTTTACGATCTGTTTTTACTATCCAAATTTATATTATATTTTTCACGCGGTATCAAAATCAAAATTTTAACAACATTGATACCATCTCTTTCATGGAAACCATAAGTAGCAATCCCAAACTCCTTTTCAACATCAACGCAACTTTACTACTTCCATTACTTGCATAAGTCATTAAAAAAAAATAAAAAAAAGAGTAAAATTAATAATAATAATAATAAAAAATCTCTTTCACACACGCATGTATTTGGAAATTTTGAAAAGTAAAAAAAAAAGACACAGGTGGGGAAACAGTGACACGTGCAAAGTGAAACCAGACACTCCACACACGCCTCCTCAGTTTTCGCAAACTGAATGAACCCCATAGCCACCCGGACCCCATTTTACAATCTGTCTTTCATCCAAACCATTTTCTCTGACTGGTCGAAAATAAAAAGCAAAGAAGTAGATTGGTTACCAACTGGGAGGGAGGGTGTGACCTCAGATCAAAACGAGAACACGTTAATATTATTCCATCATAAAGAAACAATGTGGAGAAGACTAGCCTCTTCACACCTCAAAACCCTAGCCACCGCCTCCGCCTCCGCCTCCACCTCCACCTCCGTCCGATCCACTCAATTCCTGCTCCTTAACCGATCTCCTTCCGCTTCTGTCTTCAATCGCTATCTCAGCGCCGGTTCAGGTCCTCTCTCTCGACTTAGTCTAGTGTACTGTTGTCTCCTCTCAGATCTTCACCTACACACACTTACACCACCGTTTATGACTTCCCGATTGTATTTTTGGTGTGGTTTTTGTAGTTAGTATTTGACTTGTTTCTCGTTTTATTTAGGTGTGTGTTATGGAGATGAGATTTGTTTTAAATCTATGAGTTTCTATAATTTTGTGATTTAATTTCGGTGGCTGCAATTGGATGGAGATTTGTGATAAATGATGCTGCTGCTGTTAAATGCTGAATTTTATAATATTTGCATCATTTGTGGTGTGATTGAAATTGAAATTAAATAATTAATGATGAAGAATTCTTTGGTTTTGCAGTGGATGGTGCAGTAAAGAAGAGGGTTGAGGATGTAATGCCTATTGCTACTGGGCATGAGCGGGAGGAGCTTGAAGCTGAGCTTGAGGTGCTTTTTTCCCCTCCTGTTTTTGGAAAGTGAGAAAGGGAAATGGGAATGGCGTTTCCAATTATGTTGAAAAACAACAAGAAAATGAACTGTAGTGTTATCAATTTTTTTTGGTTTTTGATTTTGATTTGCATGAAATGGGAAGTTATCACTTGCATGAAATGGGAAATGGAGCTGAGTGCGCTATCACTTGTATTTATTGTAACCTTTGCTAATGCATGGTTTTTTTTTTAATAGTCATAAACCAAGTTTGTTTTATATGTTGGGTTTTATTATATTATGTGGAAGAGATTGTTCTTATTTCAATTGTTTTTTTGCTGTTCAGGGAAAGAAACTTCTTGATATAGACTTTCCTGAAGGCCCTTTTGGCACAAAGGTTAGTGCTTTGCACTTTGCCACTTCAACAATCTTGTTTCTCTTTAGTATTTTGTTTTTAATAGGTGAGGTCATTCTCTATGCGTTCTTTTTTATATTATTAATTCTGCTGTTCATTTGTGTTAATGGAACATGGTTGTAATGATTTATGTTTGTATGGCAAAAATGGTTCACGCCATATTATATGTTGTTTTGAGAAAAAATATGAAAAGGTGTTCATAAGTCTGACAGCATTTACATGTTAGGATACAGATTTGGCACGAGGAAAAAAAGTAAATTTGAGTTGCTTGGATTTGATTTCTAACAGTTTTGTTTCATTAGGTTAAATGTGACAGTGGTAGTGTAAGGTTTCTTGTAAAAGTTGGTTGACTCCACGAGTTGGTCCCTATATGATTTTGGTAAGGTAAAGATGAAATGGACTTCTGTTTAAACCAGAAGATGGAATAATCTCCTTTTTCTCTTCTAGAGGCTGCCCTTTTGCTTGTTATAATGATTAACATGGTTCCTATGTTGAGGTCTCTGAGATTGTGCCAAGGGCCGAGGCACTTAATATTGCTTTGGAAGTAGATTTGTAAATTTTACAGTATTTTTTAAATCAAACTGTCATGTATCCAAGGAGATGCATAGTAATCAATAATGAAAAATAAAAAATAAAAAAAATCAGAAATGAAAAAATAGCGAATTTAATGGGAATGAAGACAATTACTATGTTATACAGACTTGAGATGAGAATCAGATTAAACAATAATAATTCATTAATTGTTAGCGGTGGCTGCTTCTTTGGAGTGGCAGCATGGAAGATGTTTTGTGGTAGAGATGGCAGCTTTGACAGTGGAGGTGCTGATGGTATAAATTTCAAGACTATTTCTATTCCTTATATCTGAAACTACCACCCCATGTTTATAGCTCTAGGACCCTAAATCCTCAACTGATTCCATCTCTTTTATTTCTGTTCCGAGTTAATCTGTGAATGAGTGGGCTTTAATAACCTTTATTCACATCCATTTCTGTTCTTGGAAGGTTAACAATAAAAATCTAATGGCTTATGGTAGTCTGGTTTGGTTCAGTTCATTGAAGGATTCTGGTTTGGTTCAGTTCATTGAGGTAGTCTGGGTTGGTTCAGTTCATTGAGGTAGTCTGGGTTGGTTCAATTCATTGGGGTAGTCTGGGTTGGTTCAGATTATTTGGGTCATTTGTTGGTGCAACCTGCACCCAGCTGTTATCAAGGAAGATAGTTTCCTTTTATAGACAAGTGGCATTGCATTCTTCTCCTCTAATTTTACATGTCAGATCTGTATAAATTATGTTTATTTATATAGATTCTTTCAGATGGATCAGTCCTTTTCTTTTGTGATTTTATTTGTGTGCACAACTTTGATAAACTGCCATTTTAATTGGCTGGTAGTTCAGTGTCAGCAAACTATAAATAGGTGCCCTCAGCCCTTTGAATTTTCCACTATTATAAATGCTTCCCCATCCTTTGAAGGTATAGTTTATGTGTGTATGATTGTCTATAATGGACTCTTTTGAATTGTCAACTATTCATTGTTGACGACTTCTTATTATTATTGTCTGTATTTTGCCTTCTGTCATATTCCATTGTGCTGAACTATGATAATTTTGGCTGTATATCTAATCTGTGTATATAATTTTTTTTCCCTTGTAGGAAGAGCCTTCTGTTATCAAGTCCTACTATGACAAGAGAATAGTTGGATGCCCTGGAGGTGAAGGAGGTGGGCATTTATCATTCTTATTTCTCCTTTTTTTGTTTGAGCTGATGATAGCATCTTCATCGAATTAAGCAGAAGTACTTTATTCCTGTATATTGAAAAAAAGAATTTTGCATAATTTTTTGAGTTGCAGAGGATGAACATGATGTTGTGTGGTTTTGGCTGGAGAAAGGCAAGCCTCATGAATGCCCAGTGTGCACGCAGCACTTTGTGGTAAGTGGAAGGTTTGAATTGAAATCACTAGCAATTTGTAGGGCCTTCTGCATTGTACTGAGCCTAACTTGAATGTGAAGATCTATGCATATATTTGTTCCTTTGAATCTAGTCGTGTATGCATATTCACATGCACCTGTGTGTAATGAATGGTTTATAACCAGTATGGTTGACCAATCAGTTCTTGCTGTAGATGATTTTACCTCATCATGCCATGGGATGCCTATTAAAGTTTAGATGACAATCTATTTTACTAGAAATGCATACTTGGGATCTGTTTGATCAATTTTGAGCATAAATATCTGAATTAAAATCAAAGTTAAGTGTAGGGTAAACATTGAAGGCTTCACAAGCTTTATTCAGTCCAGAGTTGGAGTGTTCAATTAAAAAGTGACGTCTTTAGACTTGGTTTAGATTTGATATTTGGATCACAATGCACTGCATATCATACCATTCATGACTTAGGGTAGTTAAATCTGCAGAACGTGTAACCAAATAATATATTTTCTGCCTAGATACATGTAATTCTGAATGAATAGACTAAGTGAACTTTTTTAAACTGAATTGTCTCTGGCTGCACGTCTATAACAACAATTTAAGAGTATTGCTAAATTTTGCTGACTCTCTTGTTGGTGTTTGACAGCTTGAAGTTGTGGGCCCTGGAGGACCACCTGATGGACATGGCGATGATGATCATCATCACCACTAGTTGCAGCTTTGAATTTTGCTGTTGGAATAAAATGTGAGAAGATGATGAGACAATTTCCAGTATACAAGTGCAGCTTCGAAGTTCAAAAGCTGTATTATGTCTTTTTTGTATTTGATTGGTCCTTTATTGTTGTGGATGTTGCATTGGCAACAATTTTAATGGATCTCCTCTTGTGGTTATGTAGACATAGAGGCTACTGGAACTCAGCATTTTGTTAGGTTCTTTTAATGCATTTGCCAAATAATCCATAGCTAAACTTACATTCTTTCGGGTTTCATGGAACATCTTGATGTGGTTTCAAGGGAGCCATTGAATCTTTTACAGCAGACTCAGCCATTTTCAGGATCGTTGGAGTTCTGCGGTGCCCTTCTTGCTGCATCACCGTGTCATCAGTGATTATGGCACTAATGAATTCTTTGACTGGATAATCTGATACGAGCTTCGGTCAGTAATTTTATTTCTGATAATTGAATAAATATTGGATGCTGATGTGGGGAACATGGCCTTTTCAATTCTATCCTCTCCAGTCTTTGTGGTTGTTTTATGTGGAAAACTGTCAGAAGAGAATCGGTGCAACCATGTCACCTCCATTGCATCAGTGCATACTATTTCTTCAATTTAAATGATTTTGATCAAAACTGTGATTATCATCTGAACTTGCAGTTAAAAGTCAACAACACAAACTCTTACTAATGGCGGTGAGCATCTGCAGCATGGTAATGTATGGGTAGATGGGTGTCAATCTGAATGGTTAACAGGACGTAGAGTTTGAGGAGATGAGGTCAATTGATCAAAATAAATTATGGCTACATGGTTGGATGCATATTTGTCCAATTTGCAGAGAATGCCTAAAATTTACCACCCTTTTATTATTATTATTATTATTATTATTAGAACCTTACAATTGACTCCTATTTTGATGGAAGGATGTATCACTTGAATGCTTTTTTAAATGTATGTTCAAGAGATCAGGGTTAATCTGTGTGGTTTAGTGTGGGATAATGGTAAATGAGTTTATCAACTAAACGACTACAAAATCCCAAACACGAGACCCAGCGGTCCAAGGACATTCTTCTCGCCCCCTTGATCCTGTAAATTTGAATATGCAGTGTTAACTAAATTGTGGGCTTGCGCTACCCACTAACCAACCTAAACTTTTTTTAATATAAAAAAAAATGTTAAGATGACCCAAGCATTTAAAAATAAATAAATTATTGATTAAATTGTATTTAATAAACTTGACTAATTTTATTTTTAAAAATACAATGATAATAAATAAATTAATAAAAAAGTTAACATAAAATAGGTGAAAAAAACCTAACTTGAGCCTATCTAGGTTAGCATGTCAAATCTGCGACCTGGTTGTGATATTGGGATGGTCCTGTAAAAAAACCCGAATAAAATTATAAAGTTCAATTATTAAATAACCTAAAATTGAATGACAAAATTGAAAGAAAAATTTAATTAAAAAAAGCAATAAAAAAAAAGTTCACCTGGGTTAACTCGCTAATCGTGTGACCATGGACACAAGATTTGGATAATCCTATAGAAAGAAAATTCAAAAAAAGCACAAAAATCAATTCCTAATAAATAAAATACTGAAGCATGATATTAAAAAAAATCAATTTAAAAAAAAAATCTAAAAAAAATCAAAGTCAACTCGTGACCTTATCTTGAGCCCGGGACTAATGCCATAAAAGGACAACCCTAACAAATATCGAAGCAAAATTCTAAATCATCAAAATGCTATGGGATGTAACTGAAAAAACAAAACAAAAGAAATAACAATTAAAATAATGAGGACTAAATTTGATATAAAAATAATTTCAAATCAAACGCTTAGGGATGAAATTAAAAAAAATCAATTAAGAAAAGGATTAAAAAAGACAAGCAATAATTAAAAGAATGAAGACTGAATTTGATATAAAATTAAATGAAACCAAATGATGAGGGACAAAATTAAAGAAAAAAATCAATCAAAAAAGGTGTAAAATGAAATAAAAAGAAATAAAAAGAAACATGACCAAATAAAAAAAACAATTTAAATGACACATTTATATTTTGGCAAAGGGAAGAAGAGATAAAGATGAGGGAAGAGTGGAAAAAAGTCCATCAGAGCCAAACCATCGCGCCACTATGCACAAGTGCGACACCAACTGAAAGATGACGGTGAGGAGGTTCCAGTATCGCCTTGGAAGGCTGTGTTTGGATGAGGGATGACATCGCATGCGCCACTTGAAGGGCATGAGAGTCGCCCACTAGCTAGTGCTTGCCTTGCACGCATCAATATTTTTGTTTTGATAATATTTATATTAATCAAAAGACCAAATCACCTTCGGTCAATTTGTTTATTACAAAAAAAAAACCAATATAAAAAAAGATGAAAAAACCATTGAATGTAAGTTTATCATTTTTTGTTTTTGTTTTGAAGGGTAATATAATCTTTATAATGTACCTTTAAAATGTAAAGAGATCAAATTGTCTTCCGTGCAATCTTATATTTTTTTTTTTTTTACTTTTTAGAGAAATATAGTCATTACATTGTGCATTTAAAAGGAAAAAAACTGAATTATCTCAAATCAATCTAGTAATTAATGACTAATGGATTATTATTAAAAGACTATTTTACCCTAAACACCAATATCATTAATGTTTTTTGTTGGAAGGGCAAAATAATAATTATATTATCATGGTAAATAGTAATTTGTGTTTAAGTGCTCAATAAATTATTCATGCCTTTTAAGGGTGTTTTTTTTTAAAAAAAATATTCAAGCAGTGAATGCATAAGGAGGATGTAGGATGAGTCTTTACAATTGTTCAAAGAATTTATTACGTTGAAACAACCAGATTAATGTAGGGTTGAAGTGAGCCACAAGGGTAGGATTTACACTTAAGGGACAAAAATAAAATTAATATTTTTTTTAAATTTATTTTTATAATAAAAAAATTACATTTAGTTTAAATTACAATTACATGCTATATATAATCTGAAAAGATTAATAAAAATATAATTTGAAAAATTACATTTGGCATCTTAAATTTTATAAGCATGCTAATACTTAACATCCTCTCAAAAAGAAAAATCAATAAAAAAATATTGAATTATTTACAAAATTGTTATTATTTTTTATTTAATAACTAAAAATACATTGTAATATTAATATTACAACTTTTCTATTAAACTAGAAATAAACTAAAACTTGATATTTCATCAAACACTTTGTAAATCAACCCAATTTTATAATTCTCATCAACACAAACCTAATAGAAATGGAAAGTATAAGAGAATCCACCTATTTAAAACTCACAGCAGGTACGATTATAAATACTGACATTATACCAAGGTCATGGTTTCAGGGTAGTAGCGGAGGACATCGTCTTCAACCCATCTGCTTGCTGCGGTCTTAGCCTTGATTCAAGCTATCAAAGGTGTTGTTAAAATGAACTTGAGCACACAAGTCATGGTAAGAGACTCCTGTTTGCATATCCCATAACTACGAGGGATTTCCAAGACAAGGAAGAACATAGCTAGAAGTTCATGGCATGGAAAGTTTTTCCATACAGATCAAGGCATCTAGCCATCTGCAAAACTGGCATTACTTCACATCATTCTGGGATCGACAGAGCCATAATCCCCATGTTTCCTAGATAATGGACACCAATACCGAAGAGACACAGTGAGTTTTCAAGTTGGAGCAAGGGGCCATGTAGGTTTATAGGATATGGGCTGAAGAAATAAAGGGTTTCAATATCCGAGATTGTTTCATGCAAGGTTTGACCCTAAGGAAAAACATAAAGGAGAATAAAAGTCCATGAAGCTTACTGCAACGGATTTGGAATAGAGCCTTAGTTGAATTAAGAAGATGAAGCACAAAACGTTAATAGAGTATATCTTCAGCTATGACAGACCAAGTTCTCCATGTACTGGTAAATAAAGCAACCGATATCTTGTAGAACAATATTGAGAGAGGGAATAAAAAAGGAATTGATTCAAAATTCCCATAAAAAGATATATCTTGTTTCCAACAGTGAGAAAGGAAAAAAGTCGGTTTCTGTTCTCCTTAGAGAGAAAAATACACGGAGAAGGATTTCAATACGTAGCTTTCATTATATTCTTCCTTGATCAATCACTTTCTTCCTTTAATTAAATCCTTTCGCTCTATTTTCGTAACCTCGTCCAATTCATCGAGCTTTCCCTGCAAAAAGGCAAAATATTCTTCATTCAATTCCTAGAAGTTCTACCAGGAGTTGCAAGCAAGGAATACAATTATGCTTTGGGCAGCAGTCTAAAGATGCAGGAATAACAAGTAAAATTAAAGAGAGAATACAAAATTAAAAGAAAAGCATTTGAAATTAAATTTGTTTTATTTGATTAAGAGTGGTGGTAGGAAGTTAGGTTTTCATTATTCGGACATGTGAATGGAAAAGAAAAAGAAAAAGAAAAAGAAAAAGAAAAAGAAAGAAAAAGTAATATTGTAGCTTGTCAGATAAAAAACTAAAAAAATAGTGTCTTTACTCTGCACTTACTCACAAATAACTATGGATTTCAACCATCATTTTTTTTTAATTTTGATTGTCGAGCTTCTTTTATCTGCAATTTGAGTTTTAAGTGGTTAAATTGATGATTATTTTAGGTCTAATTTGTTAAGGATGAGAAAAATCAGAAGATAAAGGATTAAAATAAAAAAAGATAGGGAAACTGGAAGGCATTTTCAAAATTGTGGTGAAAAGTTATCTTTACTTTCCACTAGATGCATTTTCAGTCCCTTTTGTTTTTTAAAACTCACTTTTGATCCAATTTTTTTTTTAATTTTCAATCCCAAGGTTTGAGAGATGAGAGACATACTCGCTAGATACCAATTAAAAAGAGAGAAAATCATCATTGTCACTGATTTCGACCATGAAAACAGTTAACCTTAGTGTTAATGGATTTCATTTAATATGAAGAGTTCCCCTTTGATGTTCTTTGACTTTCACCTTTCTTGAGATAGTAGATCTAGGGTTAGAAAGTTTTTGGAATTCTGAGTTTTTTGATCAATTTTTGAGTCCATATATGAGTTTATTAAAGTCTCTAAGCTGTTTTACTTTATTTTTTAAAATATTTTTTTGGGTAAAACAAACATTGAAAAATGAGTTTTTAAATACGAAATACCCTAACCATGACTTTTTAGTGACCATTTGATCACCAAAATCTAGGTCAATAAATGATGCAATATTTGTGTTTTTTTTTTAAATTAAAAGGGGACAACATGTTATTTTTCTGCTAATATAAAAACGCAAAAGACATGATGCACAAGCCAAACATATTTCTAATCATTCAGGCACACGAGCTCACATGCCTGACTTGTTTTATTTCTTTTTACCTATATTTTACACTTAGGTCCATTAAAGTAGATTGGTTAAAAATAATTTAAAAATTTCTTATTAGATACCATTGAACTTTTAAAATTTCTTACACAACCTAATATATATATATATATATTAGAAAGTGCTTTTTATGTACAACCCTTCATATTTTTTTTAATTTTATTTGATCGTTATTTTTTTGTTTCTTTACGAGAAAGTCATCAGCATAGCAGGCCCACATTATCACTGGTCTTGGCCTGCCTTTACGAGCCTTGCATGTCTGCCCGTTGTTTCGGGCAAAAAACGGGTCAATATTGCCCACATTTATAGGCTCTTTTTTAATGCCATAAATTATTTTATTTCTCTAAATTCATTTAAATAAAATAAATAAAATAATTTTTAAACCTGTTTTTGAATAAGACCACATATATATATATATATATATATATATA